>Ga0209700_101462_pt1 | contig 49095 bp, 30 predicted proteins | sample SiratroredBW_FD_187528 | JGI IMG/M metagenome (GOLD analysis project Ga0209700, IMG submission 187528) | Root nodule microbial communities of legume samples collected from California, USA - Siratro red BW (SPAdes) (version 2) | ecosystem: Host-associated > Plants > Roots > Nodule | place: USA...
TGATCAAGTCTCGGTACCGGAACTGTTCCAATCTGTTGCACCACAGGATTGGAAGAGGTTGCTTCTTCATTTCTAACCACTTGACTTTCCCTAGTGCTTTTCAGAGCAGCCAAGGCCTCAAGTATCTGTCCCATTTGGTCCTTCAGTTGGTTAACGTCATTCGTCACAGATTCAACTGCTTCGCCCAAGTTTTCCATCCTTTTGCGATTTGTACGAGTTCCGTACAGGTGTTGCGGAAATTTAGCCGTTATTATGCCTTTTCTGTTATTTTATTTTAAAAAAGTTAGAGAGAAAAATGCGAAAATATAAGATGGAAAAATGTTATTATCATTATTTGTAGTAGTATTAGTATTATTATTATTTTAATAATTATTATTGTTTTTATTAGTTGGATGGGGTTAATTACAGAGATGAAAGATTATGCATAATGGAAAAGGGGTACAAAAACGTGAACTATAAGAATTGTAGCATACGCATAGAGAATTAATATGAAACTGAACTTCATTCATTAATGGGAAACGGGGCCGCCAACTGACAGCCTTATTACATTCAAAACAGAAAGGGGAAAAACAAACTAACTAAACTAAATGTTGTCAAAGGACAACTTTATTACATTATACTGTAGAAAAGAAAAATAAAACAAAAAACAAGCTAACTAAATCTTATTACGGGCAACCATTTTCTTCATCAATCCTACCAATCCCTTGCAATGCTCTACAAAGCTTTCTACTTCCTTCGGTACTGGACGGAATATCAAAGATACGTCAGCTTCCTTTAACATTCTAGGAACATCTTCAATTGCCCCATTAGCCAATGAGGCCAACTGAGAGAAACGAGTCTTCCAATACCCGAGGGTTTGCTCACGCTCCTCTAGTGATTCCTCCAATTGAATAATTTTAGCCATGTAGTTCATCTCTTCCTCTAGCCGTAGTTCAAATTCCTTCTTTGCCTTGTCCTCCCATTCTTCAATCGAGCGCTCCATGTCATTAATGCGACCTTGGAGATCATGGAATTTGTCCAATACTTCCGTATTTTCTCTTCTAGACTCATCATACATAGCTATCCACTTACTCACTATAGAGAACGCTTCATCTATTTCATAATTCCTTTTTAATAACTCAGCATTCGCATCCTCCAAGTCTCGCTGGATTCTTTGAGTGTGTTTTTCCTCTTGCTTCAGTTTCTTCGTAATCATTACATTCTCGCCCTTCAATTCCTCAATCTCCCTCTTCAACTGCCTTATTTCCTCTGACTCTTCTTCTTCTTCTTCTGACTCCTTTTCTAAGGAAGTCTCCTCTTCCAATAAAGTTGGGGAATTCAATTTGAAAGGTAATTTAACCGTTTCCACTCGATCCGCCAACCAACGCTGATATGGTATTTCTGTATTCATAGCATAGGGTCTAGTGTCTTTCCCCATGATCATCCTCTTTTCCCAAGCTTTACGAATCCTAGGTACTATCTCATTAGTTGAACCATCTTTATATAGAAACAAAAGAGGTTCTATAACATATGAGGTAGGAGCCCCTCTAATTGGATGTCCAAACTGCCTTTGAGCGAATACTGGATTGTAGTTAATACAACCCTTAGTCCCTATAAGCGGCACATTGAGGAACTTGGCGCATTGGTATACCAATTGGGATCGTTGCTGCCATGCCGGTTGCCACTCAATTTTTCCTTGGGTTAAGGACGCCATATACTGAGACAATTCATCCTTGCTTTTTATTTCTAGCCCTTGCTGCTTGACAGATTCTACAGGGCATTTGATTCCAACTACCCCTTCCTCAAAACACGAGGCTAGCCAAACAAACAAAGCAGGCGAGCAACATGCCATCCTAGTCTTCTTTCTCGGATTGCACGAGTTGAGGGCTAAATAGGTATCAGCTAAAATTGCAGTGACTGGGCTTTCGCTCTGAGTCCTATAAGCAATATAAACACTGATTGCGGCATTATCCACAAAACGTTGAGTCTTAGGGAACAGCATAATTCCAAAAAGAGCCAAAGCAAAAACATCCATGAAAACTTCCCAATCTCTTTCCTCGCCTAACTGATGCAAGTATTCCATCAGAAAACTAAGAGAAAATCCTTTCTGACCCTCCCAGACAAATCTGTCTTCTAAATCTCTCGCAGGTAACCTCATAATTGCTGCGAGAGTAGACATGGAGATAGGTTGGTCCAAATGTTGATAAGGTATCACCTTATCTATGGGCATATCCAATATTTGGGCATACTCCTCAAAAGTTAGCACCAATTGAAAATCACAGAAGGTGAAACACCTCAATGGATGGTTATAATACTGAACTAAAGCAGTAATGGCATATACTTGAACTTGCACTTCCAATAATTCCAACAGGTTTCCATATCTACTCTTGAAAATGGTTCTTTGCACCGCCCTTAGCTTTTGCCCTAGCTCTCTAAGATCAGCCAAATCATTTTCCAAAACCTTGACTCTCATTTTCTTTTTCGTGTTTCCCGTCTCACGAGTCCTCTCAGGTTCCATATTAAACTCCATTGCGTATGCTCAAAGTTATAGTTCGACTGAAAAATCAGGAAAATAAAATTTTTCAAAAATAAGATAATAAATATAATGCCAAAAGAAAAAAAAGTCAAGCATGCGTATATATATATATTTATAACTATACGAAAACGCGTATATATATTTATAACTATATGAAAACGCATGCCCCTTTTTTATGAGAATATGAGAATGCAATCAATGAATTTTTCATTTTATTTTTTGAACGAGAATGCATGTATTAATAAAACTTTTTATTTTATTTTATGCAAATAAAGACGTAAAAATGGAGAAAATGCATAAATGCAATCATATGCATGGAATTTTATTTGAGAATGTGCATGAAGATGCCTAAACGCATGTAAGAAATACATATTATATACATTTTTTTTAAAAGAAAAAAAATCCTTAATGCTTGTTGTAGTGGATAGTTAAGCCACAAAGAGTCTCCCTTAGTGTCCTAATTAGGGTTTGCCCTAGTGAGGTTAAAGTTCTAAGCATATAAATGTACTCACAAAAGGGTGGCTTATCCTAATTTCCTAATAAAAGCCACTAGAGCTATGGCCCCCTTTACCACACATCCATATCAGTCAGTAATGACAATCTTTATGGACATGAGAATAAAGGGAACAGACTCTAGCTGGAGTTTTCGCACACCTGGGTGAGGAAGTACATCCGTCCAGTTTTACTACACAACTCATCTATTTCTAAAGCTCCACAGACCCGGGTATAGGGCCCCACTCATGATATGCAAAGGTGTGTGTGAAGGGAGAACAATGCATACCCAACCCCCACCTGCAAAACAATCAGAAAATTCCCAGGCAGATATACATGAATGTCTTCTACCCTAGGGTTCAATATTCCAACAATATACAAGCATATATGACATACAACTATATTTAATAATCCTAAAATTATAAACAAATATATACAAAAGTAAAAAACATATAATAAGCAAGGAAAAATAAACATTAGAAAACCACACAACTTTTATTTATTTAATTAAATTGGCCTGACTCTCTAAAAGAATTCCCCAGTGGAGTCGCCATCTGTCGCAACCGGGATCACGACGGGGCGGCTGTCCAAAAATAATTTCTTTTTTTGAAAAATAATGGAGTCGCCACCATAATTTATTAAAGGAAAAACTATGAAAAACCAAAAAAAGTCAGATAAGGCAAGTTTGCAAAACCGGATTTAGAGTCCGGGAGTCGGTTACGTGTGGGGAAGCTACTAGCACCCCACAATGCCCGTCCTAAGGCGGTACCTTTAATTAAACAAGTAAAATAAAAAGTGTGTGATTTTTAGAAATATTTATTTTTCCCAAAAAAACAGAAATAGAATGCAAATAACAACAAACAAAAATATATATTTTTTTTAATAGGGGGCCCGACAAGGATTTGACCTCGCTCCAAAGTATATCTATACAGGATAGAAAATCAGGGTACACGTAATTCTGTATTTGGGTATTTGTAAGAGATAATTTCGGAATTTTGAAAAAATGTAGGGTGTAGATCCTAATTAAGGGAGGTGCAGAAAGTAGTTCAACTAGTCAAAAGGGTATTTTTGGGATTGTGAAGAGTTTGGGGTGTAGGCGAAAAAGATGGGGTGCAGAAAGCAAATCCCTAACTATAAATCCACTTGTATTAAGGGCAGTTTGGTAATTGAGTTGCAACACAGGTGCAGACTCAAATTAGTGGGGTGCAAAGAACAGCTCCACTAGTCAGAAGCCCAACCAGTAACCAGGGGCATTTTAGTAATTGTGTATGAGCACAGGTGTAGACTCAAACCAATGGGGTGTAAAGAATAGCTCCACTAGTCAGAAGCCCAACCAGTAACCAGGGGCATTTTAGTAATTGTGTATGAGCACAGGTGTAGACTCAAACCAATGGAGTGTAAAGAACAGCTCCACTAGTCAGAAGCCCAACTAGCAACCAGGGACTTTTCAGGACTTGGAAAGGTGTGGGTTCAGGTTTAATAAATAGGGGTGCAGGAAGCACCTCCACTAACTGCAATTCAACCTAAAGCCAAAGGTATTCTGGTAATTGGGAGAATAAAAGGGTGCAGGCACGAATATAGGGGGTGTGTGTAGCACCCCCACTAACTAGAAACCCATCTAGGGTTCAGGAGACACGTGCAATAGTGAAGGCAACGCAAGGCAGATTCGGTTGAGGTGGCTGCGGCGTCTTTGGCTAACGGTGGCGACGGCAAGCACTGTCGAAGGTACAACAAGGAGTGGCCTTCACGATTTGGCTAATGTTTTAAACGCGACTTGTTGGCTATGGAAGTGGCTCGCAGCAGCGTCTTGGAAGGGTTTGGTGGCGGTGCTTGTGGTGGCGAAGGTATGGCAAGGGTTGATGGCACAGGGTGGTGGAAATTGGGAGTTGTAATGGAGGTGCGTGGAATGGAGGCATGGTGAGGACGCGTGGTGGCTTGGTGGGTGGTGCTGTTGTGGAAATGCATGGTGGAATGGTTAAAGGTACCCGCATGGTGGTTTCTTTAGGAGGTTAGGAGGTGATGAATGGTGGGACGTGCATGCAGTTTGGAGGTGCAAACGACATGGAGGGGCACATGGTGGAGGTCACCTTTATACTACTCGGATGGAGTATAGCATGGTATATTGCCAGATCAGGTTCAAGAACTGGATCCCCGTTCTCGTGATGCATAAATGCTTTGGTCTTCTGCTTCATGCATTCCACAATATTCAGCAACTCTTTTCAAACTCCAGTTTGACCAGGTGTAACAACAATGCTGCTTGGCAACTAGCATTCTTAGTCAATGCGGTTTCCTTGGGATGCAGTGGAGGTTGGGTGGCGAGATGGGACGAGGCATAGTGGTGCAGAGAGGTGGCAGCGAGAATGAAGGAGGACGAAGGTGGAGGTCCCCTGGTTGACGTGGAAGGCAGTGGCGGAGGAGGGTTTGGTGGTGCAGCTTGGAGGAAGGAGGAGAATGGTGGCTGCCTCGTCGAACTTGGTGGAGGTTTACAATGGCGAAGGCATGGCTGTGTCGACGTGGAAGGTGCTGAAGATGCATGGCAGTATGGAGGGGCACAGGTGGCGCTGTTTGGAGCGTGCTAGGCGAGATGCCATGAGGAAGAGTGAGGATGCATCGTGGAAGGTGCAGTTTGGAGGTTGAAGATGAAGGATCATGGATGTGTTGGTTCGGCGATGTGAAATTGGAGGGAGGGGCGGTATAAGGCGGTGATTGGTTCGTTTTGGGTATGGTTGTTTGGAGGTGTGATTTACGAAACATATAGTGGAGGAAGGCGCTTAGGTTTTTGAGTGAAATTTGTGAGGTGTTGACTTGCTTGGCAAAGAGTAATCATGGAGAACCATGGATGGGTTGTAATGCATGTATAATTTTTTTGAAATAAGTACACAGTAAAAACCTTAAGATGCATGGTACAAGAGTAAAAGCATAAAAGAAAACATACCTACATGCTTTTTTTTCTTTCTCCGTCAATAATGATTCTTTCTTCCTCTCCTCTTGCTCTCCTCAATGTCAATGCCCCTTTCTTTCTCCCTCTGTTCCTCTAAAATAATCCCCGTTCATCCAAAATCTCCCTTTTTTTATTATTTTAATTGATATCCTTTTTTTTTAAAAAAAATCCAGTAGTTCAGTTTAGAGAGGTTAAGAGAGGTTACTCTTTGACTCATTCATATTTGTTATTTAAAAAAAATTAAAATTAATATCAAAATGAATCTAGTCAGTAATGAGACTTAAAACACTTTTCAACGGTAAAAATCTATTTTTATTATTAATTTATTTTTATTTAAGTGGAGAACATGAGTTGGTTGTTATCTGAGTGGTTTACAAATATTTATTTATTATCTTTTTTTTTATACGTGGAGTTAGGGAGTGAGAACATGGGAGTCTACTGCCATTGACTCAGTCTTTTTTATTATTTTTATTATTATTATTTTTTTATTGTGCAAATCAAGTAAGCAGTTTACAAGCAGTTTTTCTTATTTTCTTTTATTTTATTATTTACTTTTCTAATATATATTTATTTTATTTTGTTTTTATTATTTTTCGTTTTTTTTAATTATTAATATTTTTAATTATTATCTTTTAATTACCATGTTTTTTAGTTTTCCTTTAATGGAAAAATTTAACATATTTTTAATTACTATTATTACTATTATTTTTAACAATTTTTTAATAAACTGACTTCCCTTACTTTTTTTTTTATGAATTTTATTTTAAAATCTTATTTATTGAATATAATGGAACCAAAATCTCTTTTTTTTTATTATTTAAATGACAATAATATAATAAAACTAGATAACACACCCTTTTATTTTAATTTTTGTATTGTTTTATAATCTGAAATTATTTACTTGCCCGGACGAAATTGGGTGTTGACAGAGAGCATATAAAGTTTTGGGTTGTGTGAAACCATTGTGTAATTCCTCACTATTGTGAAGTAAACCCTTGTGAGCTTTCATTGTTCTCTCTTTTGAGAGTGTTTCTTTAATTCTTGAGTGGTCTTGATCTCAGTAGGAGATTGGGACTGGTATAACCTGGAGAGGTTTGTGTACTCGTTATAACCTGGAGAGATTTGTGTACTTGTTATAACCTGGAGAGGTTTGTTTACTCGTTGTAACCTGGAGAGGTTTGTGTACTCGTTGTAACTATTGACTGAATAGTGGAACCTCTTGAACGGTTTGTTCAAAGGAGAACTGGACGTAGCCCAAGAGATTAGGGTGAACTAATATAAAATTGATTTATCTGTGCTTATATATTTTTGCCTTGGTTGGTGGTTTCTATTTATAACAAATTGAGTTCATGCTCCATTCAACCGCCCCTTCTAGAGCCAGTTGTTCCTACAAAAGGAAACCATTTATTTACCTAACGGACGAGTAGTTTGAACTGAGTACTTGTCGGACCAAAAGGCTCTGAGAAGGAGATGATGATGCAAAAGTGGGCCACCTTTGCCGTTATTTATAGTAGCGAGAAAGTGAGGCGGCGACTCATCCTAACAGTTTGATCAAGGTAATCAATGGCTCAAAATGACTGACCTTTCATATCATGCAAAATGAGAACATGCCAAAACGGCGCTAAAGTTTAAAAACTCTCATCCAACAAATGTGTGTACCAAGCAAGCAATGGACCTCTCCCAAACTAATTGGACATACATCCTAAACAATGAAAGTCCTTTTCGGCACACTCGTCCTTCAGAATACTCGTTACCTAAAGGACTTGGGGGGCCTATGTACTATAAGGCCGATCGGACCTTCTACCTAATCCACAATTGTAGAGATCTCATCGACTAATAACATCTTGGCCAAATTGGAGGTTCAACGACCTTGTAAACCGACCAATATTAATCCCGTCATGTGTGACAAAGATCCAATCCACAAGCTGACTAAGACCCCTGGATTTTGGTCAACATTAACGAGTCTCCCCCAAACACATGGCATTGACAAAAGGACATGTAGCACTGATAGATAAATATGTGGCACTGACAGGCGGACATGTGGCAAGTACTTTGGACACACAAGACAAAAACATACAAAGGGCCCTCAAGGTGTTGGGCCTCAAACCTAACTATGAAAAAACCCATCTGAGACCACTATAAATAGGAGCGTCATCTCAAGACATAAGGTAATGTTACTCTAATCCTATTCACCCTATATTACTCTGACCATCACTGACTTGAGCATTGGAGTACTTGCAGAAACTCCTCCCAGGACCCAGAACACTTAGAGGAATAGAGGAAATCAATTGCCAGAACTCAGAAACAATTGGAGCTGACCAAAAATTGTACGATCATTAATACTAACCAGTCTTGTAAGAACACTCACTTTGTGCCTAATTTGGCAATTCTTAGACTTTGCTACATGACTCTGAAATCATACACAGGTTGATTTTGAAAATGGGAGAGGGGGCTCACTGGCCTCCGATGTTTGAAGCCATTTCAACCCTTAACAAAGCCTTGAGGTTCACGTAAATCAAATCAAATGGGTAAAAGAGGGTGTTGCCTCTCCATGAAAGTTTGAGTACATTTGAAGAGAACTCTATGAGCTTTCTAGATCTTGTTAGATCCAATGGGTTGAAGTTGACGGTGAAGAAGAAGGGAATGGAGGAAGTGGCTAATGATATTAAGAAAATGAACAAAAGGGGTGCAAGTGGAAGGGGGAAATTTTCTTCCTTCAATTGCGTGGCGAGTCTTCCACGTATGGGGAGAAGGAGTAGAAGGCATGCAATTGAAGTTTGTAAATTTGATCAAGAGTTGTGTCAGCAGGGGAAGGAAGACGGAGCTTGTGAGAATTTGGAAAATGACTTGGAATTCAAATCATTTTTTGATAGACATTTGGTACATTACAAGGCCTTGTTAGAGTCCATTGAGTCACATTTCCCAAACCCTCAGAGGCAAGAACTACCATGGACTTCAAACCTTCACAAAGAAAGATGAAATTGATGCAGAAAGTAGATCAACAAGGAGAGAAAATAAGGAAGAGAAAATAGAAAGATAACTAGTAACTAGTGCCTTATTAACATTAATTAGTGAATTAAATTTTATAATGTGTTTTTATAATAATTTAATGCCTTTTTGATGACTTTTAATAATTTTTTACTACTGATTAACAAGAACATATGATATTATGACAAAAAGATAAAAGAGGTTAATATAAAAAAGATCTAAGAGAGAAGAATGAAAAGAAAAATCTTAATTAACAGTGTACTTTATTTTACCTCTCCCCTGCCGTCCCTTTTTAAATATTTTAATTTAAAATAATTATATGTTGAATGATGAATTAGATCAAAGGTCTCCAAATAAACTGAAAATCAAAGGGCTTATTGAGTGAGGTCAAAATTAAATAATTGTAATATATCTGTTCACAAAGAAAAACATAAAATTTATTCGTTGAAAATCTATTTATAAAAATTTAGTCAACAGTAATTAATGAATTTGATTGTTGGAAGATGAAGATAAAAATAAATATTAATGATATCATTAATTTTATTAAAAAAACTTTATTAATAAACTTTTAGTGATGATTTTTCTTATAATCATATGTTTTTATCAACGATAATAAATTTCAAACTTTATTCAAGGAGATTAAATTTACTATTAATCAAAGAATAAACTCAGGAGACTCGAATCAGTACCTTAATTTTTTTTTCACTAAACTAATAACTTGTTAGTATATATTTTATTGTTTTACAATAATAAAATATTAGTCTAATGATGAAAAATAGACCTTAACATCCATTGAACAAAATAATTAAAAGTTAAGGTTTCTTTAATATGAATATAAACTTCTCAAATTACAGTTTTACTCTCTTTGTATGAATAATTACCTCTTTAACATGTCTTCTAACTTTGTTCGAGAGTGCGGGACCAAGAGAGGAATAAAGGGAGAATGTATACACTTCCATTTATCATGCAATTTTAATAATGGAAAATGTAGATTTTCTAATAATTTTGCTTTTTTTGCATGCTACAACAAATCTTGTTAATTTAGTAGCTCTGTTCCTCCTTATCAACCATTATAGATGTAACATTTTATGCAGGGTCAATGTGCCTTCTGCTGAACCAACACACAATAATTGATTTTATTTCTCAATAATATTCATTTCAATGGAGAATTGCAGACCTCTGGAATCGCAACTCCTTTGTAAGCCTTGCAAACATAATGTGAAAAATTTGCATAGTCCTGAACTGACACAAAGAGTACTCTTGATCAGTATATTCTCAATAATCTAAAGATCATCAATGATGTGGAAATGTGTGTGAATGAGAAAGTATGAGACAAAAAAAATACTAACTTTTCCAACTGGTTGATTGTTCACCACCACCCATGGTACAAATGAAGGAAGTGGGTATAGTTGTGAAATTTGATTGATATATGTTTTTCCAAGCTGCATAAAAATTCAAATTATACAATGTAACACAAGAACAAATTATTAAGTAGTTCAGAACCATTATGGTTTCTATTAATTTCTATATTATACATAATTAAGTGTTATTAATTCTTTTTTAATGTATTATATAAACATGTGTGAAGGTTATGAAAACAAAGTTTTCTTTTTATAATTAAAAAGGAAAATAGAAAATGTTTGGACCCTTTTAGGTTGTAGATATGATTGTAGACATTATTATTATACAAAGTGGAATACAACATTAATATTTTTTACATACCATCGTAGTCATGATTAAGAGATATCATGATTGACCATCACTGCTAATGACTTGACCAAACAGAGTCATGGAAGAAAACCATTTTTCCATAAAATGAAAGTAATGGAAAAAAAAACTGTGTTCCATTTCCCATGTTGAAGCAATTCAGAAAAAGTTCCTTAGGCAAACCCAACTGGTCTAAACAGTATTCCCTCCATGTGTTAATGGTTCCCCCAATTGCCAAAAACTCAAAGCAGCTGATCAATTCGTATTGTATGTCCTGCATCACAATAATATTGCAGATATCCAAGATTCATAGAGGTCTCGTTTCTATGTGTCCTTAGGGAGGGAAATTAATAGTATACTTACCACTTTATGCCAAAGGTTAAGGGCACATGATTCCAGTGAATTTAGCTCACATTCATCTGTCCCATTCTGCCAAGCAGTGTATAAGTATGAGTCATTTATAAATATTGTAATCAATTTTCTTTCAGTTTATTCAAATACAAAGAACATGTAAATAACAATAGGGAGAGCTTTCAGTAATAGGAGAGTGATTTTGTTTTTACACCTTTAAGATTTTAAATTTCAAAACATAAGAGTATTTTAACAATGATACTCGTTTTAAATCACAAATTTTACCTTTTTCTTTATCCTAAAGTTAACTTAACTATATCGTTTCCTGCAACTAAACACTGTAAATATTCTCTGTAGTTAGTGCACATATTCTGACATATCCAGAAATAGGAACAGACTGCAACAATAAAGTTAATTGACTGCATAATTTAGTGAACATAAATTAAAAGACATTGGTAAAGTTAAATTCCTCTTCCCTTATTTAAGTGAAAAAACGTCATAACAAATGCCAAAAAGAACAGATCACAAAAACTAAACTAAATTAGAGCAACGGAAATGTACCAGAGACAACCATAACTCCTAGTCCTAGCATTTCTGTAAGAATACTTTGCTTCATATTCCCAGAAATGCCTAAATGCATGTACCTGCTTTCTTCTCATCATAAGTTGAAACTAAAATATACTTATTTTTCTCAGTTTTCTGTGATACGCTTGATCTTGTAATAGATGATATGTAACTGAAATGTGTAATTCATTGTAGCAAAGCAAAAATAAATCTAAAAACCTGACATGATATGGAATTGTTGTTGTTATTGATGTAAGCATTGGCCCAAGGGACTAGCCGAAGATTCATAATGCTGGTGAGATTGCTGTCAAAGATATCCCTCAGATCCTTAATAATGAATAGTGCACAAGATTGGCAAAGGCTGTCATAGTACACTGACAGATTCACTTTCTGATGAGAAAATGGTGGATTAATGTTGGCACCATTACCAACACTAAGTGAAGCAGAAGAATTAGATGCACCCTCTGATTCATACATGAAAAGGAAAAGAACTAGCATCAATGCATTGGTGGTGATAACTAGTTTTGAAAAGAACATTTTGTTTATGCTTGTAGAAAGACTTGGGGGTGTAAGGATGTGAATTGTGAATGAAAAAAAAAATATTTGGAAGTGAGTCTCTGATATCTAAGTATAAGTGTATGTGTATAAATCCTCTTTAGTCAAGAAGAAGAAAAAGGAAAGAAAAGAAAAATAGAGGATTGATGTTTCAGTTTGGACTTCAAATTCTAGTTTCCATTTTGGTTTGGAAAATTTAGCTGAAAAGCCTTTATCTATGCTTTTGTTTATAAGTAAAAACTACAGGGCATGAAGTCCATATACAATAAAACAATTCTACGAAACCGAAGCTATAATGTTTATTATGAGACAGGATCATTATCTATTATTCATTCACTCTTGAAGCCTTTAATTTTGTATTGTTGTGTTAACTTTGCTTAGCACCTCAAAAATAGAAGTTTCAAGCTTGATGTTATAATAGGTATTCTTCTCCATTATCTGTCTTATATTACCAACCACAAAAGTTTAGATATTCGTTTTGTCTTTTACCATTTCCTACTTTCTAGTTTTTTTTTTTTTTTTTTGGCTCTAGTTTTCTTCGTATCCCTATCTATGTTTTAGATTTCTTTTTTATTTCTGTCTCTTGATCCTATTTAAAAAATCTAGCTTTGGTATAGGATTAATTGCATTCACCTTTGTCTGATCATGTGTATTATAAGGTTATTTAGGAAAAGTTATTTCATGCTTAATCAGATGAAACTTATTGAAAAAGGTTTAATCTACATTTGGAGTAGCCTCCGATTCCAGGTCGTTTACGTATATATACACTGCAATCACAACCACCACACCAATATCAACTTTGTTATCATATACAAAGGTGTAGTTGGCTCAAGATGGGAGTTTGAATGCAGCCTATAAACTCAATTTCACAGCAGATAATAAATAAGCCATGATAAAAGTTAATTCCAAAGCACACAAGACAACAATAAAATTAAAGAAAAGGTACACAAGATTTATTATGATTCACTCAAACTTGAGCTACATCCAATCCCCTTAAGCAACTGCTTAAGAGCTTTCACTAATCAACTAATTAGAACAAGTATTATCACATCTTCAGGTTACATGAGTATTCTTTCATCTCCAGGTAACACGAGAATTGTCTCCTCTCTAGTTAACACGAGTATTCTCTCCTCTCTCGGTAGCACCTTCTTGATCTCCCCCTAAGACCAAGAACTCTAAAAAATAACCACTCTCATAGATAGAACAATAAAAGCTCACTTGGTATAACTTTACAAGATGAAATAATTAAAACTCTCAACCTATAAGTATTTTTCTACTTTAGATGCTCACTGTCGAAAGCTCTTGATTTATCTTTAAGTGCTTGACTTTCTTTGGTGCCTTTTGTTGTACTCTTCTGAATCCTATTTATAGATGTTGGAATCAACATATGTAGCTTGAATTTGTTTTTTGTAAGATTCTGATACTTGAATATCAATTTTAATGTCATCTTTTTATTTCAAATTTGTCAATATATAAAACTAAAACAAAAAAAATAAAAACTGATTTAAATCACATTTTTATTTAAAATTGAATTACTACAAAAATCAAGTTCTCTGCATCAGAATTTAGCTTGATTCTCTATTTTTTGTGATATTGGTAACTTCTATTGTTTAAGATAATTGAGGACATTCTATGACATACTTGTTTACTAACAAATTCATATTTAAATAAACAAGTATGTCATAGAATGATTCATCCATCAATTAGGCTCGAAAACTCAGTAGGGAAAAACTCTACCATTGATTTCAATGCATTGATTTTCAACACTATCTTAATTTACCAATATTCAATTAATCCAACCAACATAAATCAAAATCTCAAATTTCCCAAATTCATAATAATGTCAATCATAATTTCAAAAAGATCAAATTATTACTCAGAAAAGGAGAAAATAGATCTTAAATGTCTACACAGTACTTGCTAGATCCTAGATCATCTAATGCATGAAATCAACAAAACTTTCTATACTTACCTTAATTCAAACAAAGAAAATCTAGAAATACTTACCTTGTATATAGGGTAAAACATATTGTCTAACAAATGAGTCATTGTTACTAGAATACAAATATCACATCTTTATTTGACCTTCTACATCTTGTTCTCATATAAGTCCCACATAACTTTTTCTCTTCCTTTTCTACTTTGGAAGTGTAGACTTTCTTGCCATTGTTAATTGTGAGAGTCCACTTTCCTAGTGCTATGATTGGAGCTTATCTAGATTAAGCACATCTACAAGAAAAATAATTTTATCTTTTGGTACCCATACTTGTTTGAATCCTTTCCTATTAGCAATTTGCACTAATTTTCTTTTCAATGCCTCATTAGACCATGTTCTTGTAGAAACGTTAGAAAAGGATGTATGATTATGAGTTTCATATCATATCCTTGATTTATCTTGAAAATTTCTAGAACTTTTAATCAACAAATCAAGAGACTTTTCATTACGCTTGAATTTGACAAAATTTTCCCAGACCAATAATTTCTTTAATTATACCATCTTAAGTTTGATTTTCTTTTTTTGTCTCTTATTAAAACTTTCTCTAGCCAATAATAAAGTTTTTTATATCTTTTTCAAAATCTGTATTTTTATTTTCAAAATTCTGTTTTAAAACCTTATTTTCTTCACACAAATTTTCATGAGTTTTGAAAAGAAAAGTTAATGTTTAACAAATAATTCTTTAAAAGCTATATTAAATGATTCAATTTCTTTTCATGCATTTTTGTATTTTCTTTTTATATCCCTAAAAGCTTAAAAAATTCTAGGATTATTGATTATAGCTTCTTGATATTATGAATGTCAAATAAATTTACCTCTTCGAGGGATTCTTCTCATGTGGAATTGTAGATGGTGTTTGTTGTGAAACCAATGTGTGTTTCATGATCAGATTCTTCATGTGCTAATGCTAGTGTTTCCCAAATCTCCTTAGCACTAGGCATAACACAAACTTTTACGTTTTCTTAGTTTGATAAAGGGCAAATCCAAATGTGCTTAGTCTTGGCATTTAAGTGGTATTGTTGTTTCTATTCATCAGACCAAGTATTCCTTGGCAAAAATTTTCCAAAGGCATGAAACAAGGAAGGAATGTCACTCTGAATAACTTCTAGTAGATCAACATTGTAATACTCAAGAAAGGTAGTCATCTTTAGTTTCTATAGCTCAAATTTTTTACCATTAAATAAAGGTGAACAATTCATAACTTGTCCTTCAAAGTCCATGGAGTTTCCCAAGATCATTTCCTCTCATCCTGTTAAGAACTAATCCCAGAGGTTAGCTCTGATACCAACTGAAGATGCAATTGGGTCCAAAAGCGAGGTGGAATGGAGCTAACATACTCAATTAACAACGAATAATAAATAAGTGATAGTAAAAATTAATTCCAATGCATACAAGACAATAGTAAGATTAAATCCAAGACACACAAGATTTATCCTGGTTCACTCAAACTAGAGTTACATCTAGTCTCCTTAAGAAACTGCTTAAGGGCTTTCACTAATCACCTAACTAGAAAAAGTATTATCACATCTCCAGGTTACACGAGCATTCTCTCTTCTCCAAAAATACGAGTATTTTCTCATCTTCAAGAAATTCAAGTATTCTCTCCTCTCCGGGTAACACCCTCTTGATCTCCCGTTGAGACCAAGAACTCTAAAAAAATAAACACTCTCACAGAGAGAAACATAAAAGCTCATTGGGTATAACTTTACAAGATGAAACAATTTAAACTATAAACCCAAAAGTATTTTTCTACTCTAGATGCTCACTTCTTGAAGCTCTTGATTTATCTGAAAGTGCTTGACTTGCTTTTGTGCCTTTCATTTGCCACCTTTGAATCCTATTTATAGATGTTGGAATCAACACATATAGCTTGAGTTTTTTTTCGTAAGACTCTATTACTTGAATATCAATTTCAATCTCATCTTTTTGTTTCAAATTTTTCAATATATAATAAAAATACTTGTACGCTGAGTTCAAGAAGGGGGTGAATTGAACTTTACAAATTTTTTTATTTTAGAAAGCAAGGTAAATATTTTAAGCAAAATGAGAGCTTTCAAGAATCTACAAGATCAATGATTCAAGTTGCAGTGCAAAAAATCAATCAATTTAAACCCGAATAAATCAATTTAAAATCTGATAGTTTCAAGAAAAAATAGTTTTTCAACCAAAGAGATCTTGAACAGGCAATGCAGAACCAAAACATAGTTATAGAATTAAGCAATGTTCAATATAATTAATTAGAAAACGTAAAACAAAGTTCAATTGAAGAATCAATTTATTCCTGCTCCATTCTGTTTAGCAAATTCTAGATACTCTTCGACACCTTTCTCATACACATCACTAATTCAACTTCCATTTATCTAACTTCCATCCATGACTACGTAGAGTAAACAAATTAATATATACTATACAATCCACAAATCAAATACAAATTGCTAAGTATCAAACATTCTTGGACTCAAAACCAACACGCGCTCAAACAATACACAAATTCAATACAATTTGCCAAGGATCGAACATCCCCAGACTCAATACCAACACAAATTCACTATATATATTCAAGCATACACAACAACCAATCCAATACGCAAAGCATTCCAAGCATACAGAAAACTCTAAATACAAATAATACATCATTTTAAAGATACAAAACATACCTCTAGTAGGTAGTGAGAGCAAAACCAGTGAACGCTGAGAGGAAAACCAGTAAACACAAACGACCCAAATGAACTCTAGCAAAACCAGTAAATGCAAAAATAAAGTGAATGAAATACAGAGACAGTGATGGCAAACGAAAACGAGGGAGAAAACAACATACCAGTGAGACTGTAAGCGAGAACCATTGCCTCCCGAAATTGAAACGAAAATGGCAATGTGAGCGAAAAACGTAAGCCAGAGAGAACGCGAGAGACAAAATGCTTGCTTTGGAGATAATTGAAGGCTTGAAACAGTGCACAAGAAGCAACAATGGCAGAGCGTAAGACAGCGAAGACGAAGGAGGCAACAACGTAATAGGAAAATCAGTGGTTGAAACATAAACATAAGGGCTATTACGTCGGTTATGGGGTGGTAACTGACGTAATATGTGTGTTGTAGGATACAACGTCGATTCTGAAGGGTCAACGAACGTTGTACCCATACCCTAAAACCCCAAATTTTTACGCCAAATGTCTCTACCAAGATATAACATTGATTCTAAGCCTTAGAACCGACATTATATCCTCACCCCTAAACCTAACTTTCCCCAAAATGTTTCAATCAAAATATAACGTTGGTTAAGCCTTAGAACCGACGTTATATCCTCCATATATTACGTCAATTTTAAGGTGTAACCGACGTTATATCTTTTCCACCATTTTAGAGTTTTGGATTTTTGATTTTTTTATTGTTTTCAGGCCTTTCTATCTCGGTTTTAAGGTGAACTGACGTAGTATCTCTTTAAATATTTACAAAAATGTCACCACGCTTTTGTTTACGTCGGTTTTGTTTGAATCGACGTATTAGCCAATCGTAGAATCCATTTTTTCTACTAGTGAACAAGTCCACAAAAATGTACGACTTAAACAACTTCATACAACAATAAGTTCCATAAGGTCAACAAACCAATCAATCTAATCTCCACCATCAGTCTCACTAACCCTATGTAAAAAAATTTGAAAAATATAACACTACAAAAGCTACAACCTAGGTCACCACTTAATTACACATTGTTCACCACATATTTTCAGCTGAAGATTTTAGTGAACAATTATGCCACAACAAAACTTCAAATAAACAACCAACATACGTAATTTATCATACTCACAATCATGCCACATTATAAAATACTGCCAAATGCATTTTTGAGGACAAACATCTGACTGTCAAAACTAAATGATGATACCCAATCGCTTAAAGTACTAAATATCAACTTCATCAGCACGACATTTCACTCACAACATAACACATTCACAAATAACACACTGAGATAAATTCAATACATGTAAAAGAAGTATACTTACAATGATTACTAAATATAATTTAAGAAAACAATGAAATATTCATCACTTCATCCCAAAAATTATCAATCACTTTAATAAGTTCTTTAGTATAATTAACTGAAACAAATTCAACTAAAAGAGATGGAATATTATTTGCAACACAATTTCATCTAGCCTTAACAACTCATGTAACTCGTCAACAACTTTTCAAATTTTCACGATCAATACTCTCTATTACTTAACCTCACGAACCAATAGATTTCACAAATTCATCTTGTCCTTAAATGTATGTGCCAGTTCTTCAAATGCTTCTTTGATAATTACACTACCAATGTATTCCTTTGAAGCACACAACCAAATAATATATTTTTGACACAAATAACAACCAAATTCAATCATAAATACACTATTACATAAAAACTACTGCAACAAAATGACTCAAATTTATAGTACGTAATGAAAAACATGGATTTACAGTAACCAAATCATATCTTACAAAAATAAATAAAATTGTATTACATGGCTTTCAACATGACTATATTTTCAATTAAATAATAAAGATTTCAACTATCCATTATAAATCGTATGCATTTCTTCACCTAAACAACTTCTACTATGAACCAATAACAAATATCATTCAAAATAAAGAAATCAATCTTAACGTACAATATTTCACCATGTCAAGGCTCTACAAAACAACCATAACTTCAAGCCCTATAACGAATGCAAAGGGAAGGGCCCAAAACTTTTAAATGTCAACGACAAACTCAACAATCATAACAACTAAGAATGGGATACATCAAGAACACTTGAGTCAAAATAAAGTATTCAAGCCCACAATTACCTCTTTAACAAAAAGAGGACAAAAAACCAGACCACACAAAACACCCACACCAAACAACACACAATGAAACTACAGACCATATACCAAAACAACAATTACAACACGAATAGGGGACTCACCTCTGAAAATAAATGCAAATACTGCACTTCTCACTAGATCACCCATGCCAAAGACAGCGCAAATCCTAACCACAAAACACATCAATAACCCTTACAACCTTATCACCATATCAAACGAACTCACTGGAGCACAAAAATGGAAGATTAAATGGCATCATCGGGAACCAGAGCACACAATCTAGAGAAATACAAGGCCTCACCAGGAGCAACACACCAACACCACCGATAACGGTGACGACCGACAGCAACCACACAACACCACCAATATACTACATTGGCAACAAATGTGAACCCCTCTCAAAAATAGTGTCCAATATGTGAACCCCTCTCGAAAATTTTGTCCAATATGTGAACCTCTCTCAAAAATAGGGTCCAACATGTGAACTCGTCTCGAAAATGGTCTCCTATTTGTGAACCCTTCTCAAAAATAGTGTTCAATAGGTAAACCCCTCTCAAAAATGGTCTCCAATATGTGAATCCCTCTAAAAATTGTGTCCAATATGTAAACTCCTCTACAAAATGGTCTCCAATAAGTGAACCCTTTTTCAAAATGGTCTCCAATATGTGAACTCTTTTCCAAAATGGTCTCTAAATTGTGTCTCATATTTCAGAATCCCACCCATTTCACCAATCATTTCAAGATTTGAATTCATGTGCAAGTTTTGCCACATCCCCACTACCTTTTAAACATCAAATTTATGCATTTACCCTTTGCCACATAGTAACACCCTGCCATGTCACAGTTGTCAAAGGATGCAAGGTTGTTAAAGAATCGTTTCGCTGGTAATATTCATGAATAAATATTAACATTTGAAAAGATAGAGTATGTATACGAAACAATCTCAATCAAGCATTGTTATTAAATGATCAGGTGATGAAAAAGAACAGACAACACAAAATTCTAACATTTTTAAAATATGTATTACGAGAAAATTAAAATAGAAATATAAATCTCGAAGTTGTAATATTTTATACAAGTTCTAATATCTTATTTATGGTAACTTATAGGTGACATCAATTTTTTTTTTCATGGTATAAATAAGGTGAACTTAGTCACGTCCTGACATTTTAAATGTTATACTCTTAAGTAAAAAAAGTTGTGTCAATTATAAATTATAGTTTTTGACTTAGTAATAAAGGTTCATTCAACAATTTTGTCAACACCCAATTTAGTAAATAAAATTATTTCAAAATAAAAAAGGAAGAAAATTAAAAATAAAGAAAAATGTGTTATTTAGCTTTTATCATGTTTTGTCATTTAAGATAAAATAATATTAAAAAAAGAGTTCTTGCTTCATTTAATTTTATGAATAAAGTTTGAATAAATAATAATAAAATAAAATAAAATTTGTAAAAAATAAAAAAGGAAAAACAATTAAAGAAAAAAAAAGAAAAAGTGTTGGGTTTATTTTAAAATAAATAGCAGAAAATAAAGAAAAAGAAAATTAATAATAATAGAAAAAAGTAAGATTGTGATCCAATTTGGTGGAAGATAAAAACACACAGTAGGTGAAGCTCAATCCATTAAGCGGTTGTCGGAAACAAAAAGAAAATAAATTTGCTATTTGTACCCTTCTCCATTAAAGTGTTATCATGTCAAACTTTCTCTCTCTTTTTGCCTGGCTTTTCTTTGGCCCATTAATTGCACCGAAAATTAATTAAAAATAAATTAAAAAATAGAAAGGTTGAAAATTTGAATAGATGACTGTTAGCTAATCAGTTTTGTAACATTTACTTAATGATTGATTATTCTGCTTAATTGGAAATAATTGTAATAATGGGTTGTTATCCTGCTTAATTGCAAATAATTCTATTTGATGGTGATTTATTCTTCAGTTTTTGTCAATTAAGCACTTTAAATTGAAATTATTTGACAAATTAATTAAGGGATCTGAAGAAATTCTATAAATAAGCACCCAAAATAGGAAGAATCTTTATCTACTACACATTCCAAATATACAGACAATTTGTTTCAGGAATTACAGTCCAGCTTTTTTACAAATCGGGAAAGGGTTTAAAGTAAATTAAAGAAGTTACTTTCGGGAACTACAACTGGTATGTTTGAATCTTCTCTCCTTTTGTAATAGCATTTGTATGGTTGCTCTGTTTCCTTGTGTGACTTGTGACAATTTCAATATGAACTGTTAGCATTTTTATATTGTGTATAATATATATAAATTGAATGTGAAAAGATATATTAAGGGGTTGTTGCTTGAAGCATAATCCTTATACCTATACCTTTTGAGAGATTGTTACTCCTGTCACAGTCTCAGGAACCCTATACCCTATCAAAATCATGTATTTTTTCAAATAAAAAATAAGTCGAACAAAAACCCCAAACCCTATGAGAACTCATCAGAGCACTCAAAAGAAATCCTAAACCCTCTCAAAATCCTCCCTAATAAAATATAAAGTTGGGTTTTGCTCATTTTATATAATTTTTATTATTATTATTGTATTATTGTTTCTTTGTTTTCCTAACAAATCCATAATTAATGTTTTATTTCAATTAAATTTGTCAAAATATAAAAAAATATAAATTTTCAAAATTATAAAATATCAAATATTCCCTCAAATAATTTTCAAATTATAACTGCGTAATCCTTGATTTTCCATCCTGAATAAAAATACGTAGGGCCGAGGTGAATCCTTGTCAGACCCAAAGAAATAAAAAAATATTTTTTCTTTGTTATTTTTTTTTTATTGTTACTTTTTGTTTGCATTTTTGTATATATATTTATTTATTTTTGTTTGTTGTAATTGTAATTATGTTTGGGAAAAAGAACATTTTGAAAAACCATAATTTTTGCTCATTTAATTAAAGGTACCATCTTAGGATGGGCATTATGGGTGTTAATACCTTCCTCACACGTAACCGAATCCATACTTGGTTCGCAGACATTTTATTTTTTTGATTTTTCTATAGTTTTCCATAATAAACTATGGTGGTGACTCCAATATCAATTTAAATATTTTTAAAATTAATTTTTTTATCGCTATGTTGGCGACAGATGGCGACTACACTGGAATTGGTGTTGTTTTCTAACGTTTACTTTCTCTTTTTTTATTTTTTATTGTTTGTTTATTTTTTGTAAATAATTTTTTTTTGTATATATTTGTATGTTGTATGTCCTTGTGTATTGTTGAAATATTGCATCCTAGGGTAGAAGACATGCTATATACATCTGCCTTGAAATTTTTCTGGTTGTTTTGCAAGTGGGAGTTGGATATACATTTTTTCTTCCTTCACACACACCTTTGCATACCATGAGTGGGGCCTTATACCCGGGTCTATGAAGCTTAGAAATAGAGGAGTCGCGTAACAAGACTGAGGGATGTACTTCCTTACTTGGTCATTGTGAAAACTTCAGCTAGAGTTTGTTCGCTTTGCTATCATGTTCATAAATAGGTCATTAGTGACTGACATGAATGTGTGGTAAAGGGGTCATAGCTCTAGTGACCTTTAATAGGAATTAGGGTAAAGCTATCCTATGTTAGCGCATTTACAAACCTAGAACTTAAGCCCAATTAGATCGAACCTTTTTCATAGCACTAAGGGAGAATTTTTGCAGATTAATAGTCCACTTGTTGCTCTATAATTATTGTCATACAAAAAAAAATAAAAACATTAATTTCATTTTTTCTCATATGTTACATATTTTTTTCTAAAAAATGATTTTGGAAAATAAAAATTAAAAAAACAACTCAATAAAAGTCATCTCAATAAATTCAGACTAGTGTTATTTCTTCACGCATATTCCACAACATTTATAGCTACCGTTTAATTGCATTTTTACTTTTGTGTTTTCTTTAACACCTTTTCTAATTTATTCACAAAAATAAAAAAAATTATAGATTAATTAATTGGCACATTTTTCTAATTTATTCGTAAAATAAAAAAACAATTTTTGTAATTGTTAATTTGCGTTTTTCTAATTTGTTTTTAAAAGAAAAAAAAATCAAAATAGAATTTCATTCATCCATACATTCTCATGATATTGCAAACAAAAAAAAACAAAAATATAAAAAAAATTAACATAGAGTTTCTTTCATACATTCATTTTATTTCAAGAATAATAAATAATACGAAAAGGGGTTGCATTGTTTTATGCATACATTATCATCCACAATTTCATATATTTCTTCTCATTTTTAAAAAAGTCATAGAAAAAAGAAAATTTATTCATTCATACATACATTCACCTAGGACTTTATACATGTATACATATCTCATAGAATCCATTCTCATCTAAAGTTTCATGCACCATTCATGTACTCTCATGTAAATAGCATACATGCATTTTCTAAAAAGAAAAATGGTTTCAAATAGAGTTAATGCGTTCATCCGTGCATCCTCGTAGCCTCATGCATTTATGCATTTTAAAAATCATATTCAAACAAACAAAAAATTATAGAATTCATATATGCATTTTCATATTATCATTCATTCAATAAAAAATAGATTTCATATATGCATCAAGCATTCAATAAACCAAAAATGAATAATATGCATTTCATACATGCATTTTCATCATGTATTTATTTATGCATCTTCATAAGAATTCTCAAATAAAATTCCATGCATATGTTCATGCACTCTCATTGCACTTTTGTAATTCTTTTAAAAATGTTGAAAACAAAAATTTAGTCTCATGACATTCATTCGTACATTTTCAAAAATGGAATTTCATACCTTTTCACAAACAAAAAAGGAAGAATTTCAAACATTCATAAATGTATTCTCAAAAAAATTTCATGCATGCATATTCTTTAAATTTCATACATCCATTTTATGCATTCATATATTTACATTTTAAAAAAAAAAATCTCAAAAAAAAATCTCAAATACATTCCTAGAATTTTCATGCATTCCTAAATAAATTTTCTTAAAAATTCCATGCATAAAAAAAATCAAAACAAAAAAATTCAAAAATAAAAAAAAAATAGAGTTATATGCATTCATTCAAGCATTTTCATTCAATCAAAAATGAAAAATAAAAAATAGAGTTTTATGTAATCATTCATTCATTTTTAAAAAAATCAAAAATGAAAATAAAGTTTTATGCATTCTCATTCAAAAATCAAAAATAATAAAATAAAGTTTTATGCATTCGCCTATGCATTCTCATTCAAAAATAAAAATAGAGTTTTTATGCATTCGCCTATGCATTCTCATTCAGAAAATAAAACAAAAATGAAAAATGTAGTTTTATGCATTCATTTCAATCAAAAACAAAAAAATGGAAAAATAGTTTTATGCATTCATATATACATTCTCATTCAATAAAATAAAAAAATCATATATACATTTTCATATCATAATTCATTAAAAAAATAGAATTCATATATACATTTTCATATCATCATTCATTCAATAAAAAAAAATGGAAAATATGCATTCCATATATACATTCTCATAAATCATCATTGCCTTCATAGGATTCCATGCATATGTTCATGTGCTCTCATTGCACTCATGCATCTCTTCCTAAATGCCAATATAAAAAAAAAAGAAAAAGAAAATCAATAATAGCAAAAATGAAAATATTGCATACATTCGTGCTTTCTTGCATTCACCTCACTTCTTTCAAGATTTATTTTGAGACCCTCTTGGTGCGGTCATGGTTTCCACCTTACCTTTTTTCAAAATTTCATTTAAGACCCTCCCAACATTGTCGTCTTGATCTCACTGGAAAATAAAAAGACAAGGACAAATAAAATTATTTCTTAAGATTTTTCTTCAAAAAAAAATATGAAATAAAATAACACAAAACAAAATCAATCGTTTTTTTTTTCAAAAGAAAAAGAAGTCAGCATGTAATGATTACAAAAAAAACATATACAGATTGAAAATTTTTGAAAAAGAAAAAAACAAACATATTTTTTTAAATACACTCTCCTTTGAAAATTTGTAAATACATTTTCCTTGGAAATTTTGTACATATATGAAAATTTTTGTACATATATTCTTTTTTGCAAAAAAAATCTTTTGTACATACATTATCATAGAATTTAGAGCATCTATTCATGCATTGAAAAAATTAATATATATATATATATATATATATATATATATATATATATATATATATATATATAATTTAGAGCATCCATTCATGCATTTCCATTCAAGAAATTCAACAAAAAAAATAAAAAAAATTCAAAATAAATTAAAAAAAAATATAATTCTATGTGTTCATGCATGTATTTTCAAAGGAACAAAATCAACTAGTGAACATCTATATATGTATTCACAAAATCCCTTATTCATTTTCTTTAGAATTTCATGCATTCATAAATGTATTTTTTTCAAAAAAGAAATTCATGCATTCAAACATACATCCTATTCTAAAAAAAAAAATCTTGCATTCAAACATACATCATATATGCATTCCCGAAATTTCATACATTCATAAATGCATTTTGTCAAAAAAAATGAGAGAAAAAAAAATTAATTAAATTTAAAAAAAAAATGGTGAGTCATTTGTTCATGAATCATTGAATTCACGAGATTGTGAATAATGATAAATGGGGATCATTCAAGAAAAATGTTTAATAAAGGTAAGAATTGGCTTTTCCAATGAAACATTTGCTTACATGGTGCTTGTTACCTTTTGGCCTTCCAAAATTTACAAGTTTCCCAAAGTTACTAAACTTCCCAAAGTTCCCAAAAAAAAAAAATCAAATGAAAAGATTTCCTTTGATGGTTGTCTCTACTTAGGAGTTCTTACACTGGGGCAGAAATGTTGTGTTTCTGATTGCCGACAAAAAGATTAATCTCCAATTTTGTTCTTCATTGGCATTCAAAAAAAAAAGAATTGAAAAAAAAAACTCAAAAAAAGAAATACATAAAAGTCTGTTAGATTGAAAACCCGCAAGGACGATCTAAACAAAAAATAAAAAATAAAATGGCACGTGTTAGAAATCATTAAATTTTGTTTCACTTTAATGTTTTGAAAATTAGGGCATCATGATTCAAAATGATATATGACCATGTTTCTTCTTCCCAAAAAAATTACAAATCCATTACACCCTCTTTGAGCCAAAAAAATAAATATTTCTTCCAAAATACCTTAAACGAGGATCATCATGTTGAAACTTAGTCTAAGTTTCCAATAGAAGAAATTCATCAAAAATGAGTACGTCAAAAAAGAAAAGTCCTTATCCATCAAAGAAGGAGTATCCTTAGATGTTCCTGAAAGTATAAAAGAAAAATTCATCAAATAAGAAATGCATCGAAAGTTTCTCAAGTTTGAAAAATAAAAGTAAAAAAAAAAAAAATTAGAGAAAAAACAAAATAGCTCATAGAAGAAGACCTTGACTGTGTACATTATTTGGGTGATGATGGTTCTTGTTTCAAAATATAAAATCCAAAAATAATTTTTCATCTTTTATATCATTTTCTTCACAATCCTGTAACCCCTGGTCACGTTACAATTCTAATAAAGTCCATATTGTTTGATGAATGAGCCTATGATATTCATAAGGTTAACTTTGTAACAATAGGACGTGACTGGTAATACGTGTTGGAAAAAAAGAAAAATGAAAAAGAATGAAAAACTACTTGTCAATAGACCAACTGAGAGTGAAATACCATATGAGAAGTAACATTAGGGCAATCTTGTACCCTTTCCATCCCTCACTTATATCCCTTCATACATTGTACATACAAACTGGGGCAATTTGGGTGAGGATTCCTTATAAAGTCTTTTCCCTTAACTCTTGCTATCAGCCAAACCTAAAGCCTAACTTGTCAAAACTAGGGCAATCCTATCTGAGGATTGTGCATTCCCAATATCCTTCAAATACCTCAACCACTCATTCACATACTTATCCTTTACCCACAGGTTCAAGCATGCATTAAAGTAGTGTTTCTAAATAAGAAGCTGATAATTACACCATGTTGACATTAGCTTCAAATGTCTCTGGGTTTTCAAAAATGGAAGACAATATCTAATGAATTCAATAATTACAAGGAACATCTAACTCTACACAAATTTATATATACATTCTCTTTTGAAAAACTTGTATATACTTTTTGAAAAAAAAAATCATTTTGTACATAATTTTTGAGGCATGAAGAAAATCATTGAGGAAAATCTTTTGTACATACTTGCTAAAAAAATCATTGAAAAAATCTTGTACATATTTTTTGAGACATTAAGAAAACCATTGAAAATCCCTTTGTACATATTTTTTGAAACATTAAGAAAATCATTGAGGAAAATCTTTTGTACATACTTTTTGAAACATAAAAAAAATCATTGAAAAAATATGTTTTGAGGCATTGAGAAAATCATTGAAAAATCATTTGTATACACTTTTTGAAAAAAATTATTTGTACATACTTTTTTGAAAAAGAAAAATATTTGTGCATACTTTTTGGAAAAAAAATAATTGAAAAATCATTTGTACATACATTGTGAAGAAAACCATTGGAACAAAATCTTTTGTACATACCTGGAAATTTGTACATAAATTCTTTTTGAAAAAAAAAATTGTACATATTGTGTACATAACTGAAACTTTGTATATACTATCTTTTTGAAGAAAAAAACAAAAGCAACAAATAAAAAGAGTATCACTAAAGTTTTTTTTTCATTCTCAAACAATGTCACATACATTCTCAACAAGAAAAAAAAACTAAATCAATCATCATGCATCAATATATGCATTTTCCAAATATTTCATGCATCTATAAATGTAATTTCTTAATATTTTCATGCATTCATACAGGCATTTCATCATTGAAAATCAAATTTTTCATGCAATAATCAGAAACATAAAGTTTCATTCATCATTCAGAAAAAATCAAAATTCCATGCAAAAGCTCAAAGTTTTGTGCATTCATTTGATGCATTCATTCATGCATTCTCATCAAAGTTTCAATCAAATCAGATCTCCAGAAAAAAAAAAAGAAAAGAGTCAAGGATGTTAGAGAAAGGACTCAAGGTCGTATATCTATTTGAAGAAAGGACTCAAGGTCATATCTTCATTATAGTTAGAAAGAACTCAAGGTTGTATCTCTGTTGTTGAAAGGTGACTTTATATTTAGAGAAAAGACTCAAGGTTGATCTCCATGGAAGAAAAAACTCAAGAAAGGACCATAACTCAATCCCAAGAAAATATTTATGATCATCTCGTCCTAATACAAGGTCAATGCAGTTCGAGATTTATGACCCTCTCATCTCAATACAAGGTCAATTCAAAAGAAAAAATGTATGACCCTCTCGTCTCGATACAAGGTCAATTTCGAAAGAAAAGATTTATAACCCTCTTGTCTCAGTACGAGGTCGATTTAAAATGAAGGTTTGTGACCCTCTCGTCTTAGTATAAGGTTAGTTCAAAATGAAGAAACACCCTTTCATCTCATTACAAGGTCAATTCAAAAGAAAATATTTATGACCCTCTCGTCTCAGTACAAGGTCGATTCAAAATGAAGATTTATGACCCTCTCATCTTAGTACAAGGTCAATTGAAGATTTATGACCCTCGTATCAATACAAGGTCAATTCAAGGTTTATGACCCTCTCGTCTCAATACAAGTTCGATTCAAAAGAAAATATTTATTACCCTCTCATCTCAGTATATAGTCAATTCAAAATTCATGACCCTCTCGTCTCAGTACAAGGTCAATTCAAGATTTATGACCCTTTCGTCTCAATACAAGGTCAATGCAAAATGAAGAACGACCCTCTCATCTTAATACAAGGTCAGTTCAAAAATCAAAATTTATAACCCTCTCGTCTCAGTACAAAGTCGATTCAAAATGAAGGTTTGTGACCCTCTCATCTTAGTAGAATGTCTCGGCTTCTATCCATATACTTATTTTATTTTCAAACTGAACGAAATTAGTGTTTTTGTTCTTATTTATCTTTTACTTAGATAACCTTGAAAGTTTAGATTATTTGGTAAAATTTAAGAAAGAAGGGGGTAACTATCAACACCCAATTACGTCCAGCCAAATAAAATTATTTCAAAATAAAAAAAAGAAGAAAATTAAAATTAAAGAAAAATGTGTTATTTAGTTTTTATCAAATTTTGTCATTTAAGATAAAATAATATATATAAAAGAAAGAGTTTTGGCTTCATTTAATTTTATGAATAAGGTTTGAATAAATAAAATAAAATTTGTAAAAAAGAAAAAGGAAAAACACTACAAGAAAAAAAAAAGAAAAAGTGTTGGGTTTGTTTTAAAATAAATAGCAGAAAATAAAAAAATAATAATAATAATAGAAAAAAGTAAAATTGTGATCCAGTTTGATGGAAGATTAAAAAAAAAACATAGTATGGTGAAGCCCAATCCATTAAGGGGTTGTCAGAAACAAAAAAAATTGTTATTTTTACCCTTCTCCATTAAAGTGTTGTCATGTCACACTTTCTCTCTCTTTCTACCTGGCTTTAGGCTTTTCTGAAACCCATTAATTGCATGAAAATTAATTAAAAATAAATTAAAAAATAGAAAGGTTGGAAATTTGAATACATGACTGTTAATTGCAAATAATTGTAGTAATGGGTGGTTATCCGGGTTAATTCTAACTAATTTTGATAGTGATTTATTCTTCAGTTTCTCTGTCAACTAAGCGCTTTAAATTGAAATTATTTGACAAATTAATTGAAGAGTGTGAAGAAATTCTATAAATAGGCATCCAAAATAGGAACAATCTTTATCTACTACACATTCCAAATATATACAAAAGTTGTTTCAGGAATTACAACAGTCCAGTTTTTTTACAAACTGGGAAAGGGTTTAAAGCAAATTAAAGAAGACACTTTTGGGAACTACAACTGGTATGTTTGAATCTTTTGCTCCTTTTGTAACTGCATTTGTATGGTTGCTCTGTTTGCTTGTGTGACCTGTGACAATTTCAATATCAATTGTCAACGTTTTTATATTGTGTATAATAGATACAAATTGAATGTGAAAAAGATATATTAAGGGTTTGCTGCTTGAAGCATAATCCTTATACCTATACCTTTTGAGAGATTGTTGCTCCTGTCACAATCTCAGGAACCCTAAATCCTATCAAAATCATGTATCTTTCCAAATAAAAGATGAGTCGAACAGGAACCCCAACCCTTATCAGAACTCATCAGAGCACTCAAAAGAAACTCTAAACCCTCTCAAAATCCTTTCTAATAAAATATGAAATTGGGCTTGGCTCATTAACTAACAAAATTTGTGTGTTAGGTTCTTGAGCTCCAATTGTTGGTTTTTTGTATCATAATATTATTATTTTCATCTAATTTATTTATTTTTATTATTATTGTTTCTTTATTTTCCTAAAAAATCCATAATTAATGTTTTATTTCAAATAAATTTGTGAAAATATAAAATTTTCAAAATTAAAAATATTAACTATTCCCTCAAACAATTTTCAAATTAGAACTATGTAATCCTTGATTTTCCATCCTGAATGAAAATATATAGGACTAAGGTCAATCTTTGCTGGACCTAAAAAAAAATCTTCCTTATATTTATTGTTAATTTTGTTTGCAGTTTTGTATATATATTTGTTTATTTTTGTTTGTTGTAATTTTAATTATGTTTGGGAAAAACATCATTTTGAAAAAATCACAGTTTCTGCTCATTTAATTAAAGATATCGTTTTAGGACGGGCGTTGTAGGGATGTTAATACCTTTTTCACATATAACCGACTCCTGAATCTGTATCTGGTTAGCGGATATTTTTCTTTTTTAGTTTTTCTATAGTTTTTCACAATAAACTATGGTGATGACTCCAATCTCAATTTAAATATTTTTAAAATTAACTTTTTTTATTGTACTGTCGTGATCTCGATTGTGATAAATTTTCATTTCCATAATTCAAGACAAGTCATGAACATTCAAAGTTATAGACATAAGCATGTTTCCAAAGTGTAAGTTTTTACACGTCCACATCAATAATCACACTAACACTATATTCCAACTAATTTTCCTGGTGATTTACTGCTTAATCTTGTTGCCAAAGTGCATGGTCAGATTTCTAGCTTCATCTGCATAGCACACAGGTATTAAGGAATTATTGACTTTCTCAATTGACTGATCATAAGTTCTTGCTGAAAGTGACGATCTACAAGCACTTGGTCTCACTTTGCCTTTGTAAGCCCTACAAATATAGGTCACAAAATTTCTGTAGTCCTGCATCCAGAGGAAAAGGCAAAAGAGTTTAGCCACAATTCAATTCACTTGAGTTTTATACAATCTTCAGTTTGACATCACTCACAAACCTCTTGGAGTGCTTGGTTGTTGACAACCACCCATGGAACAAATCTATGGGGAGGTTTAAGCTCAGATGTTTCCTTTGCATACTTTAGGTCAATCTGCTTGGTAGACATAAAAGGTTTGTACATTATGAAATATCATTTTTTTATCAGAAAATATTAGTTATTAACATGTTAAATTCAGTGATTTTACTAATAAGATATTAGATACATTAATTATAGAAGATAGAAATGAAGAATGAGATAAGAGAATAAAAGAACTAACAGTTTTCCCATTGCCACTTGTGTAACAATCAATAGGTGATGTGCCCAAACCAGTCATTTGGAAGCAGTTCATCCATTGCCCGTGTCTCCCTTCTAAGCTCAGACGCTCCAAACAATCAACAAATCTGAAATGTTGCATCTGCATGTATCATAATTCTGTGTTAACTCGTTGCACTCAACAAAATCTGAAATTAACGCCGCATTCTGCAGGCATGAAAATGTGGTGCATTACTACTTATAGTTAGTATGCTAATTTTTTGGAGTAACTTCTTCAAAACCATTTTTAACAATAAATAAAATAAAATTTAGAAAGTTCTCAGAGAAAATTAAAATTGTTATAAAGGAACTCTACCATGTCAGGATAGATTGTAATAGTGCAGGCCTGGATCGTGTTTAGGAAGCATTCATCCTCTCCATGCTGAAATTATTAAGAGAAAAATAAAATAAATTGATGATGGTGAAAATAAATTATAGAACAAAATAAATAGAAAATGGTTTGATTAAAAAATTATTTTTATGGTACTGAAGAAAAAAATATTTTACTCCTTTTTTCCTTTTTTTAATTTAAAGATGTGGTTAACATATTTCACAGTCAACAAGGTAAGAATTTGAATCTTTGATCAAACTAACTTCATTTTACTCTTTTTCTCCTTTTCTTTTTTTTTTTTTTTTTTATTTTTTATTTTTTTTTTTTTTTTTTTTTTTTTTTTTTTTTTTTTTTAATTTTCAGATGTTGTTGACATCTTTCACAGTCGGCAAAGTACGAATTTGAATCTTTGGTCAAAGTAACTTCATTGTCTTATTTTCTGTAAGAAAAAAATTATTCGTTTTTTAGTTAATCGTAAATGGAATATGGGGATTCTATTTGTCCTTTCTTTTTCTTTTTTACACCCTTCACAAAGAAGGTGTGAAGAACACAAAAAACGGTGAAAATAAAATGTCTCACCGAATTTATCACTTTTAAACTGAAAATGAAAGGATGATTGGCAGACCCATAATGATTAAGCCTAATTTGGCCATTCGTAGAATGGGCCCTTTACAAAATTACAATATTAAGAAATAAAACACATTGAGCTTGCACTACTCAATCTCTCAATCACATAAACAAACTAAAAGTATGTTTAGATAATAAAACAAAAACTTAAATATTCTTTATAAATTAAAATTAGTTTATAAGTTAGTTTAAAACAATTTGTATGTTAACTTGTTTAAATTATTTTTTAACTTATGTGTAAATTAACTTTAATTTATGGAAAATATTGTTATAAATAAAAATTTATCCACACATATATTAAATATTTAGTGGTATGAAAATTGTGCCAGATCATGATTATTAAATAATAGGTATATTTATCCTAAAATATGCTCGTCCTGTGAAATAACTACATACATATATCTAAATTTATATTCATCTAAATATTTATTAGATATTTTTTTATAAAATATCAAAATCAAACTATAAAAAATATTATATTATAAAAATTTAATATAACACGTTTTTTATTTCAATACTAAATAATAATAAAAAAGTCATAAATTTAAACATATACTACATAAATTTAAACATATACTACATAAATTTAAAGTATTATAATACTTCAAAAAAATATAAAAATATTCGGACAAGAAAAAGCAATTTAAATATATATATATAGAGAGAGAGATAACTCCCTTTTTATTTTGACCTTATCCTTAAAGGTTGATCCTTGTGATGGGTTGTTGAAGAATTCAATTCTGGCAAGGACTCAATTGGGCAAATTAAGGGGCAAAAATTTATTAGGGTGACAGTGCCTTTAAATTAAGTTTTACTGATGCCAGATATTGACCCATAACTGTTACAAATTTGTTTCAATGTCATAACTTCTAGTTCTAGTTCTGGTTTCAGATTTATTCTGGAACCAGTTTGTGACTCTAATGCAGAGAGTTTAAATGAGAAGTTCATAGTAAAAGGAGAAGTACAAATCAATATAGAAAAAAAGGCTGTTCTACTAATCACAATGTAGCCAATTAGTAATTAAAATTCAGATGATTAGGTTTAACACAAGAGATTAATTTCTCACAATGAATTATATTTGAATCTCCATTTTTAAAAATATTAGCATTTAGTAACTGACTTAGCAATCGAAAATTCATTTTAGGACATGATTAAAGTATTTTTACACAAATTTATCCCTAATATTTTTTTAAGTAAAAAAATAAATAAGTCAAATGCTTCTATAAATTAAAAGCAATTCATGTATAAATGAAAAAAAAAATTAAACCAGTTATGTGAAAGAAATTTGACTTATTAACTTATACATAAAAAAAAATATTTTATTTTTCATTCTTATTTTTTTCTCTTAAAAATTCTTCTAAAAAAAGTTTATCCAAACCCATTCTAAATTAAGAATATAATTTGATTCCAACTCCCAGATAATATTCTCCTACATAAAAACTAGAACTTCTTCTCTTTCGGAAATAAAAGTTTGCATCAATAATAACTATAAATTATCAGAAAAAAAAAACTTTAAATTTTAATTAAAGGACAGAACATATTAAAAATTAAGTTTAGATTTTCTCATTAAAATAATAGGGTTAATGAATAAAAATATTGAAGACAAAAATCAAGAACATGAAAAGAAAAATGGAAGAGATGTAAAACCTGACAAGTGATAGAGCCATCAGGTGCAATCCAAGCATTGCCCCAAGGAACCAATCTGAGGTTGACAATGGAGATAAGATCCGTTTGGAAGAGCCTCACAAGACGGTTCACAATGAAATCAGCACAATAGGGGCATAAACTCTCATAGTAGAGTGACACAGTCACCTTGTCTTTTGGGGCAGAAGAAGAAGAAGAAGGTGGCACCAAGAGCAAGAGCAGAAGAAAAAGAGGAAGGAGGAGGAAGCAACAGAAGAAGAATGAACGAGGAAAAGAATGAAGAGAAGGAGACATTTTCATGTGCTGTGCTTAAGAATCAAAGGGCTTAGTTTAGTAGTTGTTGTGTTGTGTTGTTTGATTCATAGGTTGTTGAAGAAAGGTATCTTTTTCCCTCTCTTCTCTCATGTGTTTCCTGCAAAGTGTGACAATGCATGTCTCTTTTCTTTTCAACTGCAGATTTATTATCAAACAATTCTCTTCTTACTTTCCAATTTTGCTACATTTAGAGTAAAATTCTTTTAAAATTATTAAATTAGATTTTAGTCTCTTTGAAAAAATCTAGTTTTGGTCTCTTTAATTTTGATATACAGTATTTTTTTATCTTCAAAATATATAGTTTAGATAAAGTTCTACAAGTCAGAAGTAATACATTTAAAATCAAGAAGACTAAAAATACAGAAAAAAAAAAGTATATATTTTATTGATTAAATCCATTTTTTATTGTTTTCCTTAAGGTGTGTAATTGTGATCTTATGCGAATCTAATAGCATATTTAGTTTTCTATGTTTTCAAAATTAAGTAATATTCAGCCAATGTTATCAATTACCGATAAAAAATATTATAATAATTCTTTTAATAAGGTTAAAACTTTTATTAATTGTTATTAGTATTCTACATAAATACGTGATATACATTTTTTTCATTAATGACATGTTGTTAGAAATTATAAAAGGTAATCACCAAGATCTAGAATAGTTTAATTCTAAAAGACTGAGAAATTAGATATACAATTAATTTCTATTGGACCGAAATTTCACGTTTTCAAAACCTTCTTTCAAATTGAATTTAAACCTATTTTATTCTAGTTTTAATTACATTATTTATTACATAATAATTAACGTTAAATTAGCAATACAAACAATGACCATTGATAAAAAAGAAAAAGAAAACAATGATCATAGTTCAATCAAAAATAATCCTAAACCTTAAACGTTTAGTTGAAATTCAAAGGTGAATCACTAAATTAGATGAATGATGGAAGGTGTTTTAATAAAAAAAAAGAAAAAGAGGAGTATCAATTTTGCTCAGATAATTTATCTTCTCTTAATAACTTATTGAAAATGTTATTTATATTTTATTATATAATTCTTAAGAAGACCTTGACAATAAATCATATTAACTACTCTATATTATGAGAATGACTAAGTCCTAAAAGTTTAGATCAGTATTTTTCTTACAAAGTATTCAAAGATGATAATAAAGAAAGGACAGATCATATTTAATGCTAAAGACACCTCGATCATAAATTGTAATAATCATGTTAGGATACCTAAATATATTTTCGGTTACAAACGAAAATAATCTCTTTACACACTAATTAGACTAAATCTTATGATTTAAGTTTTGTTTTACAAGTACTCAATTCAATATTTGTATATAATTTAAAAAATCAATAAACAAATTAAATAATCAATTATCTGAATATATGTTGGCCAAATATGGTTTGATTAATCATTATCTTCGTAGGTTTAGGGTCTTCGCAGGTTCGTTCTTTCTTCTCCTCAAGTTAGAAAGAAAAAATGTAAAAAAAGAAAATGTACACTATTAAGAAATGATTATGGGCATTTACTACTCTGCACAGAGTGGGAAACTTTATAGACTGTACAATAACAAAATTTGTTATGCATAGGCTAGTTATGAGTTGGCAAGATTCTAATAGAAAATATAATTAATTATAGATAAGTGATTATGTCTTAACATTCCTCCTCAAACTCGACGGTGCATAACAAAGTCGAAGTTTGCTTCTGTTTTTCTTAAACTGCCCCTGAGTTAAAGCCTTGGTTAAATAGTCAGCCACTTGAAATTTTGAAGGAACGTGATGAACATCCACTTCTCTCTTTAAAATCATATCTCTTATAAAATGAATGTCAATTTCTATATGTTTACTTCTAGCATGTTGTACTGGATTGGAAGCTAATGTCTTTGCACTGAGATTATCACACCAAATCATCGACTGTTGCTTTAATCTTAGCCCAAGCTCAATTAACAGTGAATTAAGCCACTTGATTTATGAAGCTCCATCAGCTAGAGCTCTATACTCTAATTCTACACTTGAATGAGAGATAGCTTTTTGCTTTCTCGATGACCAAGATACCAAGTTATCACCGAGATAAATACAAACTCCTCCTAGTGACCTCCGATCATCCAAATCTGTTGCCCAATATGCATCTCTAAAGGCCACAAGTCTCATGTGTTGCATTGGCTTAACATGTAAATTGAGTTGAAGTGTTCCTTTGAGGTACCTAAGGATTCGCTTCACTACTGAAAATGTGTCTCTGTAGGTTATAGTAAAAATTGACTAAGTTTGTTTACAGAGAAGGCTATATTTGGCCTAGTGGTGAGAAGATACTGTAAGGAGCCTATGGGTTTCCGATGTAAAGGATCAGCCATTTTTTCACCATCGTTAGCTGAGAACTTGAGTCCTGTAACCATAGGAGTTGCTGCAGCAGCACAATTCATCATACCAAACCTCTTCAACACATCTAGAATGTATTTGCCTTGATTAAGATAAAGACCTGGGTTATCCCTTCTAACTTCGACTCCCAAAATGTAATATAATGATCCTAAGTCTTTCAACGCAAACACTGAGTTCAGTCTTCCAGTAAATTCCTTGAGAAAATTTGAGTCGTTACTCGTCACCAAAATGTCATCCACGTAGACAAGTATAAACACTGTGATTTTGGAATTGTGGAGGTAAAATAACGAGATGTCACACTTGCATTTCAGAACCCCCACTACTGTAGAGTGAGCCGCAGGCGATCAAACCAGGCATGTGGAGCCTGTTTGAGTCTATAGATGACTTTCACAACTTTGCACACATGTTGTGGTCGCTGTGGATCAATGAACCCCTCGGGTTGTTTCATAAAAACATCTTCCTGAAGATAACCATTTAGGAATGCATTGTTCACATCTAGTTGCTTCACATCCCAATTAAATGTAACTGCAATTCTTAAGATGATGTGAATGGTGGTTGGCTTAACAACTGGGCTAAAAGTTTCAGTATAATCCACACCTGTAACTTGTTGGAAGCTCTTAGCAACAAGTCGTGCTTTGTGTTTGAGAATAGACCCATCAGCTTTGAATTTTGTCTTATAAACCCACTTACAATCAACCAATTTCTGGATGCCATCGAAGGGTACCAAAACCCATGTTTTGTTGTGTTGGAGAGCAGAGAACTCTTCTAGCATTGTTGGAAGTGGAAACAACTTCTTTAGTTGTTTTAGGCTCTAAATTACTGTGTTGGTCTTCCATTTCAATAACCCCAATATAAGGGATCTTGGGTTTGAAAATCCCAGCTCGAGACCGAGTGACCATCTGGTGTTGCACTGGTGGTTGGACTGAATTCTCAGCTTCAATGGGAGAAGACTCATTCAAATCACTTGAGCCCTCATTATCTGTTAGTTGAATTTGGTTGTGATGAGTTCGCTCATTTGGTGATGAGTTGGTTGTGCTCATCATTGGTGAATCACGTTCTAGTGCACTTGAGTTTTTGGTGTTCTCTCTTGATAAGTTTGAAGCCGACAGACATGTGTGTGAGTGGGATACAAGCAAGGAACTAGTCACTCGTCCAGTTCTTGGTTCATATTCTGCATCTTGACCAACAAAAGGTATAACACACTCATTTTCAGAAGATGATGTTCTTCTATTTAGAAAACCTGCAACACAAGGAAAATTGGAAGCATCAAAAATCACGTCTTGAAATATAGATATAACCAGTTTAGCTCAAACATTTGAATCTCTTTTGTTGAGGTGTTGGTCCCAAATATACACACTTTTGGCTATAATACTGAAATTTGTGTGTATTGTAAGGCTTCAAGCATGGATAACAGGCACGTCCAAATGGCTGGAGTTCTTTGTAAGCTGGTGTTTCATGAAAAAGAACAAACAAAGAAGTAGAGACCCTTGGAGAGTTGGTGTTGGCAGTTGATTTATGAGATACACAGTTGCTTGAAAAGCTTCTACCCAGTAGGTAAGAGGTAGATGAGCTTGTGCCAGCAACGTTAAACCCATTTCTACAATGTGACAGTGCTTTCTCTCGACCCTACCGTTCTGCTTTGAAGTATATGGACAAATGGTTTGCATTCAGTTTCATTGTCACATTGAATTGCTTCAATTTTGGTGTTGAACTTGTTTTCCACTAAGGCTCGAAATTGATTAAAAGCATGTATTGCTTCAATCTTGTGACATAGAGGATAAATCCAAGTAAATTGACTAAAATCATCAACGAAATCGATATAGAACCAGAAGCCATTTGTTGATTATGTGGGTGAAGGTCCCCATAGACCTGTGTGAATATGTTCAAGTGGTGATGAAACATGAGAGACATAATTAACAAATGGTAGAAATTTTGATTTTCCATATTGACATGTTTCACAGAAGTAGTTTGTACATTGAAGTTTAATTCCATAATCATTTGAAATTTTTTCCAAAACTTTAGTACTGGGATGACCCAATTTACAATGGCAGATCATGAGTTCTTCTTGTTCCTTCTCCTTTGTCGTGCATAAGTTAAATTCTGTCTATTTTTGAGTGGTGTTTGATTGCTCAACTATCAGGTACAGCCCGTTAATTGCTTTCCCTTATGATGCGTTGGTATGTCCTCTTGTCCTTCACAATACACATGCCATTGGTGAATATAACCTTTACTTGATTATCACTTGTCAACCTATCAACACTTAAAAGCTTCTTAGTGGTAGAGGGAACTATAAGCACATTTTTAATACTTAGATTTGACTTGGGCAGTGAAGTATTTCCAATACCAACAATATTTGCTTTTTCTCTAGAGCAAGTAAAATGATATTTCTTACCATTTGTAGCAAATTGATCAAATTGATTTGCATTTGGAGACACATGGTATGAAGCACCGAAATCCATGTAGCACGACGGGTCATTCACAGTTTGGGGTCCTGCATAAAATGCTTATGGTTGTTGCGAAAAATTATGAGAACTCATTGGGTCCGATGGAGCCTAAAAAATCTTATCAAACCTAAAGTGTATCCAGGTTTCTCACAAAGTTGACAAAATAGTCTTCCTCCTCCTAGGTTGTAGCTTCCTCTTCGTCCTCTAGATCTTCCTCGACCACTATTACGGCCACCGCCATGTGGGCCACGCCATTGATGATTTTTCTCAAATGAATTTTTCCTTGAGAAATTTGATTCATCTCGGTGAGCAATATTGACGGAAGGTTGAACAGAGAGTGTAGAGAAATGATTGAGTTATTCAAGTCTGCTCTCAAAAGAAAGTAGTGTCGACAATGCTTCCACCCAAGTAAAACTTGTTTGATCTATCAGCCTCACTATGATTAGATTATAATCAGCATCTAAACCGTTTAGTGTATGTAGTATTAGATCATCAACAACAATCGGAGCACCCGTAAGAGTGAGTTGATCGGAAATCCCCTTCATTGTAGCAAGATATTCCTCCATCTTCAAGTTCCCTTTCCGAGTTTGATGGAGATCCGCCTTGATCACCATAACTCTGGATTTCATCGACGCACAAGTGAGTTCCTTAGTACTTGTGCATAACTATAGTGTCGTTTTGGAGTGAAGGAGTTGGGCACTAATTTCTAGTGTCATCGTGTTTCGTAGCCAACCGACAAGCAATCTGTCAATGGCAAACCATTCTTCGCATGTCGGGTTTGAGATGCTCATAGTGCCTTCAGTGATAAAACAAGGAGGTGCTGCACCTGTACCGTCAATGTGCGATACAAGTAGATTCCCTTCAAATAGAGGGAGAACCATGGATTCCCAGATTAAGTAGTTGCTTCTATCTAGCTTGATTGGAGCGATTTGGCTTAATGAGTTGAACAACGAGTAGGTTTTCGTCAAAAATGAAGAAGACACTGCAAAAGCATTTGTAGAGACATTGTTGGGTGTCACCATGAGGTATTCTTGCTCTTGATACCAAGAAAGAAAAACATGTAAAGAAAGAAAACGTACACTATTGAGAAATGATTATGGGCATCTACTATTGTGCACAGAGTGGGAAACTTTATAGACTGCATAGTAACAGAATTTGTTACGCATACACTAGCTACAAGAGAGTTGTACAAGTGTATCTATGAGCTGGCAAGATTCTAACAGAAAATATAATTAATTATAGAGAAGTGATTATGTCTTAACAAAGTTTTAAATATTATTATTTAAAAATTGAAAGTTATGAGACCACATGCATAGATGAATGTTAAGCATGAGGCGTTCATGATTCAGAAGTAGATAATTCAGAGCAAGATAGAATTTTGGATGATATGTTTAGCAATCCTGAATAAATAAAATTATAGAAGCACTTCAAGGATGTTTTAATCCTTTTACAAGAAACAAGTGTTCTATAGCTCCTTATCATTAACCTACCCCTATTGCAGTACTAACATAATCACCATATTTCACTACCATATACTATCACACATTGCAAGTAGAAACATAAAATCCCCAATGTGCAGTGGGGTACAAATGAAGTAAAAGAATAGGCTTATCAGAATCTAACTTGCCCTCTAACTTACCGTCTATTGCCATATTGCTACTCATGTGTGTATAGGTACCTTGTTGACCTCCATCAAGCCATAACCCTTTAATCCATCAATATGCTCCTACCATGCCATATTCCAACAAGTTATCCGCATTTTCCACTTCCTGGTGCACACTTACCTACAAATTTAGAGGAAACACAAAATCTGATCCAGCCTAGGATCCTCCTCCACTCCCATAAGACCCACTAAAATGTGTACGGAGTGTATGCTCCTACTAAACTAAATCACCTATTCTAACCCACTACTAAAAATAGGCAAACCTATCCTAATTCTGAAAGTTTTACTACCTAGTATTGAGGCATAAATCTTGATTCAAGTTCCAGTCAAAGAAGGAACAAATTCTTCCCAACTTTCTAAATTTGGCCCACAACCAACCTTTAAGTCGAGTCATGCAGAATATTTCTGTTACATCCACTAGGCAATTTTCTAATACAACCTTATTCCTCTGTAACTATATTTCCCAAACTATCGTCACTCATATACCCTTCCAAACTATCGTCACTAAAACACATCCTAATTGATGTATTACCTATCCATCTATCACAATTATCTCGTACTTTTTATGCAATTGCACAGTTAATGAATGAATATTGTGCAGTTTCCTCACATGTATTATACAAAGGACACAAAGTACATGTTAGCATAACTCCCCTCCTAAAATTTACCCTAGTTGGCAGCTTATCTAGCATGGCTCTCCATACACAAACCTATGCATTAGGTGTGACTTCGAGGCTTCACAATTCTTTAAATGCTTCGATAACTGTGAAATTATCAACACTACTTAGTGCACTATAACCCAACCCTACAGTGTACACTTGTTCATCATCCTCATCCCTTAACCAATCATCTGAGTCATTCCTCTTCCATTGGGTTGTTTTTAATAGCGATATTAATTGTTGCTCTACATCCTTTTCCCATTCAAACAACTCTCTCCTCCATGGTAATTGCCACTTAAATAATTCTCTATTGACACTAGTCTCCCATGCTCTCATCTCACTTACTACACTTTCTTTGTTCAAAGATATAAAATACAGTCTAGAAAACCTTTTTTTTAATGGTTAAACCTCAACCCACCTATCATCCCAAAATCTAGTATGATTACCATCTCTAAGCAAGCAATTAATGTTATTATCAAACCCATTGAGTTGGTTCTCTACATCACCAATTACGCGCAAGTCATGTCACCAACTAGATTGTGACCAAACTCTCATATTTGTTCCCATTTCCCTCCAAGAGTCATATCTAGACTCTAATATGTCCCTCCACACACTAGCTTTCTCAACCCCAAACCTCCACTTCCCTTTTGCTAACAATGTAGCATTAAACTTGTCAATATCCTTTACACCTAACCCACCCTCCTCCACTGATCAACAAACTTTCTTTCAGCTCACCCAAGCTATTTTTCTACCATCATGCTCCAACCCCACAAAAATTTAGCTTGTAATTTTCTAATGATTTTACAAATAGTACAAGGAGCTTTAAAAAATGAAAGATAGAATAGTGGCAAATCATTGATGATAGACTTTAACAAGCACACCCTACCGTTCATAGGAAGCAACCTCCCCTTCCATCTTGACAGTCTAGATTTGATTTTTTTTTCAATAACAGGTTTCCAAAAGGCAACTATCCTATGATATTCACCTATTGTTATCCCTGAATACTTGGTGGCATTTCCATTTGCTTGCAATTTAAGCACCTAGAGAAGATAGACAAGTCCACATCATTCACTCCTATCATTCCAACATTACTTTTGAGAAAATTAACTTTGAGTGCAGAAATCAATTCAAAACAGTGCATAATTGTTTTAATAGCCATAATGCAATGAAACTTAGGTTGACAAAAAATCAAAGTACCATTCGCAAATTGTAACAAATGAGTGATAGAGGCGAGGAGGAATTGTTAAAAGATACTCAATAAGTATTGTATTAAAAAGTCCACATGAACATTTTTTTATTAGCATAGAAAAATAATATAAATATAAAACACAAGGCTATTTCACCCTATTTTCATTCTTAGATAATAGATGTTAAAGAGAACTGCTATAGAATCCTTATAATTCCTAATACTCTCCCAAATTGCCTGTTTAAGTTCCCATATTTTGTATTTCATACACAGATCCTACACCCTACACTGAAACCAAAATATTATTTTAATATAACAGTATTGTCTGCATACATTGTTGCACCAAAAAAGGACTCTCTACTGCACCTACCTTTTCCTTATGCACATTGTTGTTGTGTTCTAAAATATTATCTTATTAAGTAACCACAATAAGCTACGGATCCATAGGATATGTGTGTAGCTACATAACTTTGCCAATATACAATTCAATTCCTCTTTTTCAGTAGTCTCTATCCATAGTATAACGCCACTAATGCACCTTCACATATTGGTTCTTATAGTGCTCTGCTAGAATACCAAAGTTACAAGTCCTCTACACTATTGGATTCTGAAAAATGAAAAAGGTAATCTGTGACTTGCAAAACAATACAGAAGGCAACAATACTCCAATTTCAAAGCATGACAGTATATTCAATTACGCAAGTCTTATACCCCTATATTTTAACCATTATATTGTTAAACTCATAATAGCCTCTTACTTAATGTAGTTTTTAGCTGACATTGTCCACACATGGCCATTTGACTACAACAGAGATTTTATACACCCAATTGGACACATATACAACATAAACATAATACTTGGCTCATGTTTTGGTGTTCCTTTACCTGCACTGAATGAAAAATCCTTTAAATATCTTGTTGAAATGATTGGCTAATTTCTCATGATGAATGATCTTACTATGAATAAGAGTAGTGTGGATGTAACCAAATTTATGTTTCAAACTTCAACCACCAATATCATTCATAGTGTGAAGAAGAAAATAATTAATAAGATAATGTACGAAATTTGTCTATTAGAAGATATTCAACATGAGTTTTCTATATTCAATAGGAATGAATTTTAATTAGATGAATTAAAATGGTTGGAGGAGGATGGTTTCTATTGTGATTCAATTCAACTTGAAATTCAAATGATAGTAAGTTAGTTAAGAATATTTATGTAAATTTTATGTAATGAAAAAGAGTTATTTATGATAATTTAGGAGAATATTTTTAGTAGCAATTAAGTGGTGGGATGTCAAATAGAGATGTTAAAACCTTTGGAACTTGAAGCTCCGTTATGTTTTTGTCCTTATAAGGCATCTTGGAGGGTTAAGGGAGGAAGATGTATTTGAATTAACCTTGGCCTCGACTCTTAAGCGATGTGGGACTATTGGATGTATCAGAATAGGCCTTCCAATCAAGGACTAAGGGAACGAGGTTTCCACAGGTGACCAATCGTCTGACCTCAAGTCCGTTGAGAAGACATCATTATGCTCAATCATTGCATCTCAGGTATTGTTCGCTTTGGAGCTCGAAGTTCCGTCACAATTTTGTCCTTAAAAGGCGCTGCGGGGGGTTAAGGGAGAAAGGTGTATTGAAGTTGACTTTGGTCTCGACTACTAAGTGATGTGGGACTATTGGGTGTATGGAACAATGTTCAAACCCTAAGTCCGTTAAGATGAAATCGTTAGGGTCAATCACACATCCGAGGTACTATATGCTTTGGAGCTTGGAGCTCCGTTACAGTTTTGTTCTTAAAACATGCCTTGGAGGGTTAAGGGAGGAAGGTGTATTTAAAGTGATCTTGGTATCGACTCCTAAGCGATGTGGGACTATTGGGCGTACCGGAACAAGCCCTCTAGTCGAGGGCTAAGGAAACGAGGTTCCCACAGACAATGTCAATGGTTCGACCTCAAGTCCGTTTAGATGACATCATTAAGGTCAATCACCACTTCTGAGGTATTGTCCACTTTGGAGCTCGAAGCTCCATCACGGTTTTGGTTTTAAAAGACGCTTCAAATGGTTAAGAGAGGAAAGTGTATTTAAATTGACCTTGGCCTCGACTCCTAAGCGATGTGAAACTATTGGACGTACCCAAACAGAAGCATTTCTTACCTCTAAAAGTTATCAATCATATGTAGATGCACATTATACTCAAATGAAAGATGGTAAGGTCTTTGAAATTGAAAATGTGAAAATACTTTTTGAATATAACAATAATGACAAAGAAACTTCAATTGAACAAAATTTAAGGATATTTATGACATTGAAAGATTGATGGAGGTTAAAATATTGAAAAGTGTAAGTAAAGGGAAAGACGACTCAAAATGGTAAAGAGGAATTTGAAGAAAGGATTATTTAAATCAAAAAGAAGGAGGAAGTATCTTGAGAGAATTGAGATTTTGGAAAACTTTTGGGTTTGGTGTTTAAAGAGAAAGAAGAAGAAATTGTCAAAAAATTATAAAGAATAGATGAGTGAGATGACACAGAGGTTGTGAGAAGAAAAAGTCTCACATCGGGAAAAATTTACTTTGGTGCATATTTTTCTTGTTATGAAAGGAACACATTGTTTTCTTAGTAAGACACACCAAAATCATTTTCTTTTTTTTTTCCCACTAGTTTAGTGCTTGAGTGCTTGAGATAAAAAATAAGAGAGAAAAATAGTTTCTCTTTGCAATTGCTTTTTCCTATTTCTAAGAGAAGGTGTATTGTAATATCTTTATGATCTTGTAAATGAAATATTATACACTTAGTTGTTTTGAAACACTAATTAAAATATTGGGGTGTCTGACTTTTGCCTTAATAAAAGAAGGGTATTGCAATATCTTTATCATCTTGTAAACGAAATATTTTACTCTTAGTTGTTTTGAAACACTAATTAAAATTTTGGGGTGTTTGACTTTTGCCTTAATAAAAGAACTCTAAAGCATCAACCTTAAAAGGTTGTGTGCAAGTGATGGAAATACACCTTCCATTGTCCCTAAGCTCTTCTTCTTGAACTTGTTTTGGTTTTGAATTTCTTCAATGGAATTTCTAGGTATGGCCCAAATATAAGGCCTAGAAATTATATTCTACTAATATATATTTGTACAAAGACAAGAAGAAAAGAAAAAGGAAGTTCAAATATTTTACTCTCTCTACAGGAGAAGAGTCTTTTAAGATCATTCTTCCTCTTCCATTGTTTTGGTCATAATCCCAGTCAAGGGCCCAACATGTGATCTTCTAGACGATCCTCCATCAGGCCCTCCCTCTTGAAGATGATTTATCCTCATTTCCAATTCTTCATCACCAATCCTACCTACAAAAAGAATTAAATCACAAACAGTAAAAATAGGATTGCCTCCATAATCACTGGGGAGATCTAGACTATATGTATTGTTATTTATTTTATGGATGACTTGGAATGAACCATCTCCTCGAGGATTGATTTTTCATTTTCTTTTAGAGGGAAATCTATCTTTCCCTTAATGTAGCCATACCAATCCTCTTTCTTAAAAGTTATTTTTTTTTCTCCAATTGTTGTTATATTAAACATATTTCAATATGTTACTAAATAAAACAAATGTACAATCAATACATTCAAGAATCAATCTTGCACCCCGCAAGATCACACAAACAACTATGCAACACCCTGTTGCACTCCTACAAATGTAAACTCTACGCAAATGTAGACCCAGGACACCTTATAATCAATAAAATTGAGTACAAAACACTACTGCAACCACACCAATACAGATTAGATGAAAATTAAGGGTTGTAGTGGACTTCCTTGACTGGAAAATAGTAGAAAATAGTGCAGTGCAGTCACAGTCCAAGGAATGAGCTCTGAGATTCACTTTCTTTGTTCCTCTTGATAAAAAAAACTCCTTAAATATGGCTCTCAGTTCATGTTTCAGAATGTTCTCAATTTGTTTCTTACTCAAAAAAATGCACTCTCATATTCTATTTTAATTGTATTAAACAATTTTAAAAATAATTACATTTTAATGAAAACAATCGATTGAAAACCAATTTAAATTGATTGATTTTGTTATTAGGATTTTCAACTTATTTCTTTTGAAAAACAATTCTTTAAAAAATTTAGTGATATATTTTTACTAAAAATCATTAGTCAAATAAGTTCCAGTTTTATGTTTTAAAACCTTTAAGAATCAGTATAGCTTATTCCAATGACTTATGATGCATGCACATAACCAAAATAACACACACACACACACTAACACCTCTTCAAGTATTCCTTGCACTTTTCTTGACTTGGCTTGACTTGACTTCATCAAATACCAAACTACAATATGGTCAACATATTTTATTTTTTTGAAAGAGGTTTTGACTTAATTTTTTCCCTCTCTTTTCATTTTCTTAAATTTTTTATCCTTCTCACTTGCTGAGTTGTGAGAGGAAAAAGGACAATCTCTTTTTCTTCTTGCATTGGAAATTGATCTTGTTGGTGAGACCATCATGAAGTGTGCACTTACCATACTACCAAGGTTGACCTAGTAAGATATGACCAGTCTCAATAGGTACAACATCACATAAACCATTTTCTTGATAATTTCATATGGATATTGATATACTTACTTGGTCTTTAACAATCATTCCTCAATCATCTTTGATCCCCTAAAATTTATAAGGTTTGGATGTGGTTTAGTGGTCAAAGTGAATTTGCCCACAAACCTAGAGGTACAATAGTAACCAATATGCACAATCACAAAACAAATATTTTCAAAATATTTACATTGTGTGGAAGATGTAGAGTCGTCTTGACTTCTGATTTCTTCCTCTTTAGAAACTATATTTCTTTCATGAGGACACTCAAAAGGATAATATCCTCATTCGGGACATGAAAGCACTAGACATCTCTATGTCTAGGGTATTTAGAAAAATATTTTCTAAATTTATTTGTTTTTCTTTTTCTTTTTCTCTCTCCCTTTCCTTTTCTCTTGGCCTCTTATATTTGGAGGGGTAACCCTCTCTTTTGGAGTCCTACTACGAATAAGAAGATGTAATAAGATAGTCCTTCCTAGAATTAGTTTTTCTCTTTAGTTTCTACTCTACCCTAATACACAGGTGAATCAAGTCATTCATATCATTATAGGGAAGAAGTTCAACCCTATCCCAGATTTCGTATCAGAGGCCACTCTGAAACCTGGACATTGTTATCCTGGGTTATTTTCCAATGTCCACCCTCATTAAGAGTAACTTCAGTATTTGCCTATACTCCTCGACACTCATGTCTTTTTGTTGGAGTTTATCCCTCAACTCTTTGTCATAATATGAGGGCACATGTTTCTTCCTTAAGGCATCTCTATGTTTGTTCCAATGCCTTATATGGGTATTTTTGTGGATCTTAAGGTCTCTAACTAAGGAGGTCCACTAGTACATGGTTGATCCCTAAAAGCTTAAGGTAGTCAGGGATACTCTTCTTTCTTGATCAATCTGGTAGCACTCAAAGATCATTCTACCTTCATTTTCTTTATCATAGAATGGGAGAAAACCGACCTTAAGTTCCTTAAGATAGGAAGAATGCTTAGGCATATGGTGCCTGAGAAGTTGTTGGTAGTAGTTTATGTTGTGGTGACTACTATAAAACTCTTCACTTTTGGGAGTGGCGTCATCATGATACACCTTCTTTTCTTGCCCCTTCACTAGGTTTACCTTTAGCTTGTTCTTGGGTTTGCATAAACATTATGAACATATCCCGCAACTCTAAAATCACATTTTTAGTTTCCTTTTGTTAGCACCAGTGGACTGCTGCAGTGATTTGATGAATTCAACCAAGTGAAGATGCTCTAGATCATGTGATGGATGGATGAAGACCTCTTGAAGTTTGAAGAATTGAATCTAGGATCTAGAATTGTGTTGTGGGAGTAAGTTTGAAGTTCAAATTGGTAAGGGTTATGATCTCAATCGAAGAAGGGCTCCTTAATAATTTTTCTAAACAAATAAAACATTTGAAAAATTAATAAAGGTAAAAACTGATTTTTAAATAACGGTTATAACTAACTGAGAAAAATCTAGTCGACTAAACTGTGAATCAATCGACTGAAACCGTTATGACAGTTGGTCTATAAATACTTGGCGCGCGAATTTTTAATATGATATACAAAGTAAGAATTGTGAGAAGATTTCTGAAAAGAGAGAAAAGCAAAAGCGATCTACAGTTTTTCATCAAGAAACGAATCAAGCTACATGTTTTACTTCAAGAACTGAATTTCTTGAACAAAAGA
>Ga0209700_101463_pt1 | contig 49094 bp, 20 predicted proteins | sample SiratroredBW_FD_187528 | JGI IMG/M metagenome (GOLD analysis project Ga0209700, IMG submission 187528) | Root nodule microbial communities of legume samples collected from California, USA - Siratro red BW (SPAdes) (version 2) | ecosystem: Host-associated > Plants > Roots > Nodule | place: USA...
AAAATATATATATATATATATATATATATATATATATATATATATATATATATATATATATATATCAATCAGGTTCTTTAAAAGAAATTATTATTCTTTACATAAGAATTTATAATAGAAAATTCACTAAAAGAGTTATTTAAAATAAGTTAAAACTAGTAGTTTTCTCTCTGAAATCTTATTATTTGTTAAACCATTTATTTATGTGTATCACCTAATCATCACATATAAAAATAATAATAGAATACAAATGCAAATAAAAGTAAGAGTAAGGTAAAAATATTTTAAAATAACAATCCTAAGTATAGAATTCTATTTCAATAAGGTATGATACATTTAGACATATCATATTATACTTTTTAAACATAACACATTCATAAAGCATTTAAAATATTAGAAAATATATTTTCACATCATGACACTGAATCAATTACACAGACAAAAGACTAATGTATTGAGATAGACCAAGAGATTTGTACTATTATACAACTTCTAATTATATCACATAGCTCTAACATAAAATCATTAATTGTGCTTGTATGATAAGGTTAATCTATATTCCCTTTACTGACCAGCCGTCAATACGAACTTTCTTTTACTCTCACAATCTGGTAGTCTTTCTCTATGTGATTTCAAACTATTAATAAAGTCAGGATATCTTCTTCTAGACAAATCTCAATAACAATGCACAACCTAATAATTTCGACACGGATAATTTTTTTTTTCAAAAAATACTATGTCTTGATTTCAACTATAACATCTTAACATTATATAATTCATTATTCATCATGCAGTTAATCTATCATACATCATTTATATTCCCGTATCATATATATATATATATATATATATATATATATATATATATATATAATATATATATATATATATATATATATTCATCACACAATATCACTCATACAAATTTAAATGCAACAACAAAATCACACAACACATTATATACCAATTTTTACAATTCTTACTACCTCTAAACTTCTCAAATTGATATTCAATTCATCAATTTATTTCAACTCATTATTTGCATACTATAACTATTACTATTTTCTCTACACTTTATATCACAAAATTATCAGTTTCAAATTTTATTTCTAATATAATTATTTATACAAAAATTAAAGCACATCCTCAAACCAATTCAAACGGATAACATACCCAATTTTAAATCTACCCAAATTTGAATATAAGAAATCAAGTTACTTCAACATACATTTCTCCCATACTAAAAACTCCGATAAAATTAAGATTAACATTCTAAAAGTCACGGATTAGAGATTTCCTTAGCATATCCTATATTCAAACCTGCACAAATTTGAACATAGGAAATCAAGTCACTTCAACATGCATTTCTCCTACACTAAATATTCTAATGAAATTAAGATTAACATTTTACAAGTCATAAATTATAGATTTTCTTAACATACCCAATTTCAGACCTGAACAAATTTGAACATAGGAAATCAAGTCACTTCAAAATACATTTCTCCTACACTAAAACTCTAATGAAATTAAGATTAATAGTCTACTAAGTCATAGATTATAGCCTCCACTTACCTATTCAAGAACTATAACACCTACTAACAAGCTCTAATTTCACAAGTTTGAAAAGGATATCCTAACCTGCACCAAGAACACCTATTTAATGATCTGATCACATTAGAACTTTGAGTTAACAGAGAATTATTCTGAAACATGAAACATCACATGCAACCCGTCTAACTAGATGGAAAAATGAAGAGTTTGAGAACTGAACCAAAGAAAAGAGAGCGAAAATTGAACCTATTTCAACTTCTGATTAGACCATTTTGTTGTACTCACTGCCACCAGCCTAGATATGGTATCTGATTTTCAATCTTATAAAGATTAAGATTAGGAACCTAGAGAGAAGTCAGAGAAAAAAAGAGAAAGTGATTTCTAAATAGATGGCGACTAACTTAAAATGAACCTGAATCAACTGACTATTCCTTATTTAGATATCTTTCCTTTTTATCATTAAAATATTTAGGTATCATTTTTAGTTAAATCACTTTTATTCTAAAAAAATTCTACATTCTTACACTGGTTGTTGTGAACAATAAATCAATTCACAAGTATGAATGTACATCAAACTAATTAGTAAATTTAAACAAAGCTTCAAAATAACAAAAAATTCTATAAAAACCTAATAGTAGAAAAGTTTATATTAGTGTGTCATCTATCCTAAAATATTATATATGTTAACCAAATATTTGGTTGACGTTTTTTTGACATGTTCTATTACTTCTAAATCTAATGGTTGTGTGTCGTTAAAAAATTACAAGATTTGAAATTAAGCTAACATAAGTCCATAACTAATAATATAATTTATAAATGTTTTGGTGGATTATAGCATATTACATTATGTTAAAAAATTACAAGATTTGAAATTAAGCTAACATAAGTCCATAACTAATAATATAATTTATAAATGTTTTGGTGGATTATAGCATATTACATTATCTTAACTTCTATCAATATCAGTCAGCACATGGTTGTTATCCACTGTATCACATAATAGTCACATTCATAATCTCTTATTTGTTTATTACACCACAACTCAAAATAAACTTTATTAGATAAATCAAATACAATACAAAAATGAATGGACATATTTACTTAAAATACCTTTACATGCATCCAAGTGAGTCTATGTGATGTTGCACTTGGCCTACCATTCAACATGTCATATCCAGAGTTAACACTAAAATATCAAAATTTGATGTTAGAATACATAACACTATGCAAGATTGATGTAATATTAGTTGTTAAATGCAATCGACTTACAACTCTAATATTTGTTTGAAGTAGTTAAGAGTCTTCTTATGCAAGGAGAAGAACCATACAACAATATGATCTTAGACTGATATAACCAGTAGTTGTAAATGACACTTGCATTAAAAATTAGTTAGTGCAACATATTTAAATAATTTACAATATGTTATTCAAGAAAGATGGACTTATTTGTGGATACATGGAGCAAACTGAATTTCTTTGTGTCTCTACATAAAGTATTGGTGATGTATATTTGTGTTTCTACTCTTTTTTTATCCAATGGATGAATGAGTTGAGGGTAAAAAAAAACTCATATTATCGTGTTTCCCCTCATCCAAACACAAATCATGTATGTATCTACATTGTAATAAATTATTAATAACAGGTATATAATATGTAAATAATATAAACCTTTTCTAGCATTGAACTTATATCATACATAATTGCACAACAAATATGTTAAGCTCCTGATTGCCCGATGCATGCACTCACCATCTTTCATCTTGCCTTTAATGTTGAGAAGTATTCTCGTTAAGTTGTCACATTACATTTACACAGTGCAGGAGATAAAAAAAAAAAAAGGATGATCTCTTTTTCCATATTTCAGTCATGGTTGTCTTCTTCATTTTCCAAAAACCACATTAACATTTTTAATTTTTCATAAATTTAAACAACAGTTAAAGGAATTGAACAAATGTCATACTTTTGATGACCATTAAAGACCTTTCTCAATTTACATAAGAGTGACATTGATTTAGAAATTTACAAGGTTACATTATCTTTCTTCCATACTTCAAATGCTCATATGATGTGTTTTTTTTATAAACCAAACATGTTCCATGACCCTTCACACTATAATTTGACAAGTTTTCATATATAGAGAAATTATTTGATAATAAAATAACATTATATACATGATGCATCTGGCATCTGGAAAGATTCACTGGACACTCTAACCCCATAATCCCATAATAACTTCAAATTTTCAATCAATGGATTAAGATAAAACATCTATATCGTTTTCTAATTGTTTTGGACCAAATATCATCTTAAATAACACATGTATTTATGTTTCATACCTAAACCCTAAACCTAAATTATAAATCAGAAACAAAACAGGTTATTGAACTATGAATGGTACTCAAATTTCCAAAAGTAATATAAAGATTATAATTAGTTTTTTAATTATAGTTTACTCTCTAACCTAACGAATATATACGAACTTATAATAGAGTAGTTTGTAGCTCTTAATAATTGTTTAAAATGATGTCCAAGATCATACACTAGAGAAAACCGGCTTTAATTAATTAACGTTTGCTATAATAAATAATGCCAACATTTAATATTAATTTTATTATGAGTTATTAAACTTTAATTTAAACGGAACTTTTTTATTCATAACTTTAATTGAAACCAGTAAAGTCTTATTTCAAATTTAATACTATAATTTCTAACGTTAACAAAAAGTTATAATAGTTTAAATGGTTTAATTTACAAAGGTTTTAAATAAAAAAAAATGAATTTCGAATATTTAGGTAAATAATAATTCATAGAAGAGCTTAATTATAAAAAAAATGGGTAAAACTCAATAAATAATTAAAATTACTCATTATAATCGAAAAAAAAATATATTAAACCTATCAAAATTATATCACATATTTAAGAAACTTCGTTGAAAAATATGTCCCACGGCATTTATTCTGTGATAATTCACTTAAAACGATACGAAAAGTTAATTAATTGGCAATCGTTGCATGGTCGTTATCATTGCCTATTATCACATTTCATTTCTTATTTTGCAAAATTCCTTTAGATCTCGGCAAGAATCTAGGAGTAGTTAGTTAGTAACGTTAATTGCAGATTTAAGAAAGTAACACTTTTTAAAAAAACTTTATCATGCATAGGTAATTGATAAATTATATAGATATAATTTACACTAATTAATATATTGTTAATAACTTTATATAAAATCTGATTTTTACCGATTTAATTCAATTCAAATTATATATTTTAATTATTTATATCAACTTTTATGAAAATAAAACAATAATAAGAAATTAATTAAATTATTCATATTTATACTTCATCTGTTTTTAATATATTCATATAAAAATTATATATATATATATATATATATATATATATATATTAAAGGATTTATTTTACATATATATTTTACATCTCAATACATTCTAAAGCCCACTTTATTTGCTTTATTTTGTCTTATCCTTCTTGAAAATAAGGTGGAAACTATTCTTTCTCACTCCGTACTTTCCATTTACTTTTTATAATTTGAAGTTTTTCTTTTTTTTCTTTTACTTTTTCTTATCCCATCCATTCTCTCTTTAATTAATTACTTTAAATTATTTTTATATTAAAACTAAATCTTTTAATAATATTTTAATCCATTTCGACTTGATACAATATATGTAGAAATATATATTAATTAAATATTAGATTAAAAATTATAATATAATTGAGAGAGAAAATTAATATTATCTTAAAAAATGACAGACAAATAAAAAAATTGAAACTCCGACTATCAAAAACGAGCAAAGGAACTAAAGTTATGATACAACAATGTTGATATTTATGAATAAAAGTAATTTTATGATTTATATGAAAACAACTATAATAGTAATAAATTTCAAGATAAAATTGTCTATTCATAAATTATTAAATAAAGTAATATGCATGTATAATTTTATTCTACATATAATAATAATGGTCGACAAAACATGTTAGTGCGGTCTATTTTAATCAGCTTCATTATTAGTTCACTAAAAATAGGGGGTCGTAGGTTTACACGCTATGTTTTGGTTGATTAAAGATCTTGGTTCATTTTGTAGGTCAATTTTTTTTTATGTGTCTTTTATAATTTTGTTTTTTATTTTTTATTTTAATACATGTGTATGTATATTTTAAAAGCATACTTAATTATGAAAATGTTTTATAACTTTTTAATTGACTAATTTATGTCTTTAAATAAGATAAATTAAAAGAGTAATTATTTTTACATATTAAATTATTTATTATAATTAGTATTTTAAACTTAATCTGTAAATATTTATTATTTAAGTTATAATATTATTATGTATTTTCATCTCTTAAGATAATATAATATTAAAAAAATCTTTTAAGCTATTTTTTATTTTAATTTCTAATTTAGAAAAAAAATCAATGGGTCAATTTGTTTCACCTTACCTTTGATTAATAAACTGAAAATACTAACTTGCTTTTATTAAGAAAAATTCAAAACCCATAAATTTGATTAAGTCTTAAACAAACAAAACATAAGATGTGATTATGTTTCTTTTATAAGCTGTAAATGTTTGTTTAACAGGTAATAATTGGCGTAAGTATTTCATATGAAAAAAACCATACAACACTATGTAATCTTATTTTTTTTACTTCACTTTTGATAAGCATTAATATGTTAAAATAATATACAGAAAATTCTAAGCTAACATAATACTTCATGAATATCTATATGTTTATTCTATGTTGCAGAGAATGTCAGTTTCTTTCGTCTAATAATATGATATGAAGAAACCATATGTCATATGAAGAAACCATATGTCATGTTAACAAATTCTTGATACATGAACTAAAGTTGCTTTGGTGCCACAACTCCCTAACGAAAGTTTTATCAATCTTGAAATAGTTTATATGTTTTATATGACTTTGTGCTTTACACATATTCAAGTAAAGATATTATTTCCAAGAAGAGACAAGTACATCCAGTTACCAGAATGTTGCTTAAAGAAAAGAAAAATTGTTGAATGCATGGAGTGCTCAAACCCAAGAAAGACGTTCAAGTTTGTCAAAACCTGCTTAATGACCAGAAAATGATTTGCAACAGCTCATTTCTTCAATACTTATATAAAGTTATATTTCAAGAAGAAAAGTGAACCATTATGAATTGCGAAAGTGTCGAAATGCTTCCAATATATTTTGCGCTCTAAAATAGATTTGTAAGACCATTGTGTTCATTTAAGAAATTAGAAGAGTTTTTAAACTTATAAACATCAAAAGATGCAACCTCTTTAGTGATCAACCTTGTGATCACATCTTAGATAATTTCTTTATCTTAGATAAGAGCGGCTCGTTAAATAATACTCATTTTTAGTCAATAATAATTTTTTAAATAGTACTCATTTCTTAGTTAGAAGTGACAAAGAAGCTTATCAACAACTATAACAAAAAAATGACAAGCTCTAATAAGTCTTTAAGACACAAATGTCCACTAAAGAAAGTTAAATATTGAATTGATAACACAAGACTTCCGATTGCTCACAATGTAACAACCTAGAAAATCTATCATTTGAGTAGAAATGGTAGAAGTGGAATGAACACTTGATTAATATATTATTAAACTGAAAACGCGTATTTATAGAAAAAGTAAGCAGTCAAGTCTCATTTCTACTCGAGTCATCATCTCTCTAAAACCCCTAACTCTCTTTTTCCTCTAACTTCTCTTAAAGTCTCTGCTTTCGCACCTCATCAATTTCTCAAGCAGAGCTCACCGTTGGACTCGTGACGGAGAATAGAGCAAGTCTACCCGATCAGAATCTCCGTTAGAGTAAGTTCGTTTTCTACCCTCTTCCCTTATAGTCATTTTTAGGTTTTCATTTTTCTCTACCTTATGAGCTTGCATGAGGCCTCTGAGTTATCAGATAGTGCCTTTGTGAGCTCAGTTCCCTAGTGTTTTAGTTGATCGTTGATCAGAGGTCCTTTGGTGCAGATTCGAGTTCTTAAAAATCTTAAGCTTTGGGGTTGTTAGAGAGAACTTCTAGTGCAATTCAGGTAAGGAAAGCTGACTTACATTTTACTTAATTCCAATTTGTTTGTGAGTTAGGGTTTCATTCAAAATATGTCTCTGAAAATGCATCTGTGATGGTTTATTTGCTGGCATGAAACTGAGTTGGGTTCTTGATTATTTATTCATTATTGTATGTATGATAAGTATGTGGTAATTGATAGAATGCAAGTTGAATTTCTGGTTAAGTTAGTCATCTAAGAAATGTGTAGTAGCTCTGTAGTAGTAAAACCTACATAAATTTTCTGATAAGTTATGTTTTCTGCATAATTCGTCCAAGCGAAAGCATCTCGCCCAAGCGAGAATGGTTTCGAGTAGCAAGTGTGCTCTCTGGACTATTTTCGCCCAGGCAAGAAGTTCTTCGCCCAAGCAGGAAAGTAGTTTTACCCAAGCGAGGGTACAGTCGCCCAAGTGAGAAAGCCCCTGGAGCAAGTGTGCTCTTTGGAGTGTTTTCGCCTAGGCGAGAAATCTTTCGCCCAAGCGAGGAGGTATTCTCACCCAGGCGAGAGTATTTTCGCTAAGGCGAAAAAAGACCCTGCTCTCTGGACTATTTTCGCTCAGGCAATAAATTTTTCGCTCTAGCTAGGGGTATTTTCGCCCGGGCGAAATTGGTGTAGCTCAAGCCAAAAAAATTTTTTTTTTTCGATTATTTAACTCTTTTGGGATGCATGTATGTATTTAATAAAATAAATTAATTGGTAATAAAGTAGAGATCTATATTGTGATCTGATATTGTTAAAAGTGTTGATAAAGTTGGTCAAAGCCTAGACATAGTGTTTTCAGGAAAGAAAACACTCGTGCTTCCTTGGTTAACTAGGAAGTGCATTGTCTAAGGATCTGATCAATGACGATTGATATCCTGACTCTACTAGTAATAGGAATCAAATAGATGATCATTATTAGGTGGTGAGAGTCGAAGGAGGTCTGAACTGGGTGACTGGAGCTTCAAACATAACTGGTCAGAAAAGTCTCAAGAGGACTAGCCCTGTCATACATGATTGATGATTCATCTATGTGGAGGCTGTGTGGATTCCCAACGTGGAGATGTATGAGAGGTGCATATCTCGGAATCTATTCAATGCACGAGTCTTCCGGAAGTAGAGTCATGTTTGTAATGTGTTAGATTCTTATATTATGATGATACATGAATTGAATATTTTTTATTTGTTAAAATTTTGTTAGCTTACCCTTTGTTTTTGGTTGTATTTTGTTTGATTTTCTATCTATGATGATCGTGTCTTGACACGGGAGCAGATAGTGCTGTAGATGGATCTTTGGGAGATCATCTAGGTTGAAGGATGTTGTTAGGAATAGTATTATATGTTAAAGAAAAAAAACTTGTATCTGATATTGTAAATATGTTTTGAAATTTCAGTTTAGCATTATTATGTAATCTAAATGCATGTTAACTATGAAGTATTGTAAAATATGCATGATGTTAATACTTTAGTTGCCTTAAATAGAAGCTTTAATTTTGTGGAATGTTACACACAAAACAAATCAACACCACATTACATATACTTATTTCTATAATGAAAATCAACTTCCAATAACTTACTTCAACTTACTTAAAAAAGATAATCATATATGCATATATCCATTTCAATATACATATAATCATCAAAAACACTATATGGTTCACCCAATTAAACAATCTATGCTTTGAATAAATATAAATATTAAGTTTCCTTACTTAGATGTAACGTGCTTATAAGCTAAACGTTTTCCTTAATCCTTACAGAAATTCCATAAACCCATCAACTATCAATCTCTACATCAACAACATCTCCTATCTACCAAACACCAAAAGAAGGAAAAAGAAAATATAACCTTTAGTAGAGATTAAATCACGTATAAGAGTACACTTTCATTTGTTTATCTTACCCTTTTACTTTTTGACTTTAAAAGTTTAAAATTTAGCAACACCACAATAGTTAGAATTTTCTTCCGAAGTTTAAAAAAATATAAATTTTAGTTAGATAAAAATTTTAAATAAATAAAAGTAAACATATAACATCTATGGAAACTTTATTTTTTTTATCGATTTAAAATTTACCTTTAAATAAGACTTTTAAGTGTTACAAGTTTCCTCACATTTTTTTTTTTAAGTTTCTTCAACTCTTAAACTTTGCATATTTACATTGGATGATTTTAACCTTTTGGTATAAATCATATTTATTTTACGCGAAAGATCTTGGTGAGATGGGAAGTTAATAAATATATAATAAAAAATAAATTAAAAATTTACTCAAGTATTTTAATGAATTAAAATTTATTTTAAATTGAAATTAATTTATTTTACATTTTTAAAAATATTAGTTTACCTTTTTAAAATTTTTAAAATTGTAAGTTGTTCTTACTATTGTTTAGTGATGTCTTAGAAAATATTAAATTATGTCATATTAATAATTATTTTAAATTTATATAATACAAAACCGCACTTAATTATATGTCATGCAACATATAAATAATAGCAGTAATAACTTAATTATTACGGATTTTTCTTAAATGAATTGAATTAATTTTATAAAACTTGAAGTGTGTTTATAGTGTTGTGTGGTCCTAAGGCCCAACTATATTTTATTTTAAAATAATAAAATATTAAGACAATCCAATAAATTTTAAGTGGATAATTTAAAAGTGATTTTGTAAGGTTTTTACACTTTACACAATAGAAAATAGAGTAGAAACAGATTGTGTCGTATTTATCTGTTAGAGTTTCTGTTTACTTTGAACAGCTCTTTGAATATTCATTTGTGTTCTATTTTTAATGAAATTTCCTCTTGCTCATTTCACCACCGGCATCAATATGGTATTTTTAAAATTTTATTTATATACTGTTTGAATACGTTCTATTTGTCTGTTGAGCATTTTTCACTATTTATCTGTTAGTAGAACTAAGATTATTTTTCAGAATTGCTTCTATATACTCTTACTCTTTGATATTATAGTGAATATTTTTCTGGACTAGGTCCCGTGGTTTTTGTCCCTCCCATTGGGGGTTTCCACGTCAAAAATTGGTGTGCCTCTTATCTCTTGCATATTATTTATTTTATACTCTCTGAATTTTTGGATTGTCGTAGATTAAGCTTCTCTTGGTTCTTTCAAGTGGAAAAGGTTTTATTTCTCAAACTTATTTTTGTGTAATTATTCCGCTGCGTAACTGTGCATAACGGTGCCTTCCCCATCAAGTGGTATCAGAGCCGAAGGTTCGTGGCGGTAACCGGCTCATACGAGTGTAGTTTGATCCCTGTATCGAAAGTCTTCCTGACGGAGATTTCAGACAAGCGTGTCCCATTTAAGTATGTAAACAACGGTACAAGTGAGGATCGTTTGTGATTAAGGTACTCGTATTTGAAAATGCTTCCGCTCGGGGGAGTGTACCAATGTGAAAGGGACTCTCACTTGAAAGGGAGATTTGTTACGTATCCAAGTGTCCGTCTAAGTCTAACATTGAGTAAGAATGAAAAAATTGAGCAACATATAAAAAAAAAGACCCACAAACTCAATAATTTAAGGTTGAGTTGAAGGTGGTGTTATTCCCTTATATGAATTTGACTCAATTCTAATTCTTATATATAGATTTGACTCAATTCTCATTCTTGTTTAAAATCTTTCCACTATTTTCTTTTTGAATATTCCAAACATATACTCTTTAAATCTAAGAAAATGATATCAATAGTGAAAGTAAAAGGAAAACGGGTTCACTTCATTTATAGTGAACAAGGACGGGTTTAATGGACCACATTACACACGTAAACACCAAAATCTGGTGGCCGCGTTGCAATAATCAAATGCTGTCAGGTGAAAATGAGATCAACGTGGGGCCCCTTTAAGGAAAATAACACTTTGTTTGGATCCGGAAAGCAAAAAGTTAAGATACATAAAAAGAATCAAATTTTAGTTCATGGGATGTTTTGATTTTAATTTTATTTCAGTTTTTTGTTTTTCTATTTTTAAATTTACTTGTTATTATCAAACTTAACAATGATGTTTCACACAACAAAAAAGTTTTCAGTTTAACTACGGTAACTTTATCAACGCTAACATATTTTATTATTAAAAAAAAATATTTAGAGATTAATTTTTTAGTTATTAAATAATATAGTTGTTAATTATAATTAAAATAATCATTAAATTATATTTTGATTATTAAATAACTATAAAATAAAAATAATAATTAAATTTAATAACAAATTAAATCGAGATAATTAATATATAATATTAACTATCAAAATTTTAATCAATTATAATATTAAATTCTAAATTTAGATATTAATTTATACTTATTTTTATTTTCGTACCTAATTTAAAAAAAAAAAGTCATATATAATCTATATTTATCCATGGTACCTAATCAATATAGATATTTTTTAACAAGATTAAGATGAGTTTAAATAATACCTATTAAGATGAGTTTATTTGTCCTCCCAAATTTTACATACAAGTATGATAATATAATGTACTCAAATTCCTCTTTAAGGCTTTATTTGATTGGAGGAGTGAATTTAAGAGAATGAATTTTAAGGAATTTGAATGAAGTGGATGATAAGGTTGTTTGGATTAATTGATATATGGTAACATTTGAAGAGATTTGAAAAAAATGTGTGTGAAAGTTTGAAAATGATTTGATAAATGTTATAGATTTTTTATCTTTTTAATTGATATATTTGTGAAATTACTAATTGATCCATGTGAAAAAGGATATTTCCTAATTTTTAACTCACTTACAAAGACTGTTTTGTAATTTCCAATTTCATCCCTTCAAATCTCTTCATAAGAGAATTTCATCCCGTAAATCCTCTCCAATCCATCTTTTCAAATTAATATAACCAAACACCAAAAAATTAGTTTAACCAACATTTTAAATCCCTACTATCTTTATCTACTTTACTTTCATATGGATCTTTTAAAATATGTTTGAACAAGTGAGCTACTTTATAAAAATTTACTTTCACTATTACTTTATAAAAATTCAATAAATTTAAACTAATTATTTATATCATAAGACAGATAAATTTACCATAAAACATTTCATAACAAATTATTTGTGACATATTTTTATCACTATTAATAAAATTACGAGGATATTTTTAATTTGGTTACCAATATTATATAGTGATAAAGCGAAAATAAGATTTACTCATGAAAAAGAGGTTATAAGTTCAAATAAAAACTAACACTATTATTTAATTTGTTATATATATATATATATATATATATATATATATATATATATATATATATATATATATATATATATATACACGACTGAATTTTTTTATCGAATATATAAATAATTTTTTATAAATTATTATTGATATTAATATTTAAAAATTATAGTAATGAATAATTTGTCATTAATAATAAATGACTATTTTATAATCTACTAAGACGATAGAACATATTATATAAAATAAATAACTATTTTGTAAATTAATCTTGTATTAAATCTTGACTGAAAGTCATAGCACTTGTCATTTGTAAATTAATTTATTAAATCAATTTAAATGTGATTAAAAAAAATATAGCACGATGAATTTGGAGTACAATTTAAGAAAATAATACTTAAAATGTAACCAATTTAAAATTATGAAAAAAAAAATATTTTAATTATTTACGTATAGTTATCTGATCTATATTTATAATTTTTATATATAAAATGAGAACTATTACCATTAAACATATGACCTATACACACACAGAATGAAAAAAACAAGGAAAAGTAGAATATAAGTCTTCTAGCCTTTCGGTCCAAATCTACTCATTCAACCTAAAAATCTCTACACTTCATTTATTCTTTATCAGAGTAGAAGTCTCAAGCAAATATTTGAAAGTGCTGCATGTTCCTTCGGAAGAGCAATGTGTAATTTGATAGTTAGGAATTAATCAACTGAATAGAAAATTTCACATTAATTAAGGATGAATAAGCTAAATAATATATAATTAGGAAGACTTGTAGACTTATTATGATTTTATATTGAAAATGATATATTAATCTTTTATATGAATTTATTCAAAATTTATTAGTTTCGATCATCATTGATGTCTTTCCTTACAAAAACTTAACAATAACATTAAAACCAGGTTGATCCTAACGATCTTAAAAAAAAAAAAGAATGTGTCCAGTTGTAAATCACTATTTAAATAGTCAGGTTCATCTTATAGTAATCTTTAAAAAAAAAAAAACTGTGTCCCATTATAAATGGTGACTAAAATAATGATGGTTGGCCTTGAAGAAGCAAACATGAATAAATAATATTGTGGTTTGAGATCTGACTTCCCTTTACCAACCACTATGGAAGGGTGTTATCATATTCATGTGTTTCGTCTAACCCAACAGTGTCATACACTACATTGCTTTGTTCTAACTCAATCAATTTTTGTTATTGAAATTATGTCAGAGTTAACTGCAATTAGGTTTTCTTATTATAACGTCTCTTCTTTGCATACGAGTTACGATTTTTAATTCTATAAACAGAATGTGTTTCGACATCAATTATAGTTTTTGTATATATTTCCATGCATATCTATAAAACACCATACTTTAAAATTTACATTTGCATGTATTTTGCAAATGTATGAAAATATAATACTCTAAAAAATTATAGTTTTTATCTATCTATCTATCTATATATAGTTTCATAATAGTAAAAAACGTAAGAAGTGAAAAATTTTTGTCATTATATGAGGAGTAATAATTATAAATTTAGAGTTACCTTTTGTAATTTTTAGAAAACTATTTTAGCAAGCTATACACCTTCAATATATATATATATAAATCTATATATTTTTAGAAGATTAAAGGTGTGACTTGCTAGAACATTTATTCTGAAATCTAAGTAAAGTTAACAGTTTCTCATGCCTACTTAATTTTTGGAAGGAATATTTTAACAAATAATTATTTTGGTGTATTTTAAGAAAATGAAGGGAGAGAAAGAGAGAGAGAGAGAGAGAAACAACTTATAATGGTAACTGTTACATTAAAAATTAAATTTTATGTAAAATTATTAATGGTATGAGAATATTAAAACTGCATATAAGTTAGTATTTCCTCATCACAATATTCAAATTTATTTTTTTCAGAAGACACAATATTTTTTAAGTATAAAAATTAGGAGCCTATATATTGAATTCGTTATGCGTTATTGATAATTGATTACATTAAAATTGACTTTTGGAGCACATATCAAGTTCAAAATTTGTTAGTTAGAATGGCTGAGAATGTTAAGAACTAAATTTGTGAACTAAATGATCGTAAAGATCACTCTGACTTACAAATTTACATTTCAAAGTTAGGAAAAATATTTATGATTTTAGTGTTGGTAGGGAAATTTGGAAAGAAAAACACAAAGAAATATTTATCAAATAAATAGATCATAGATGAACAATTTGATACCATGTTCAGTTTTAAGACAAAAGATTTATGTTTTTTTAGTTATAAGAAATCGAACTTATACTTAAGAAGCTAACAAAAAAAAGTTATGAATGGTTAAGGGAGATCCATGCATGGTGTGGTGGGAGCAGGAAAAGCTGTGAGGCACAAAAAGAAAGTAGTGAGGTTCCACCGACAGCATATATTCCACTTCAAAAACACACAACAATACAAAATTCACATAACAAATCATGTTTATGCTGTTGCTGTTGGGACAAGAGTCAACACAAACATGTGGCAATGCACGTTTAGATCTCATCTACTTTTTTTTTTAGAGAAAGATCTCATGCATGATTTGTCAAATTTAAGAGATATTATAATGGTAATTTTAATATTTTTTTTCAGTTAGAATTTATCAATGAGATATTGATTATGATGTTTTTAAAAACTAAAATTACATAATTATGATTGGTGAAAATTTTAATTACAATTTCATACTTACATATATGTGAAAAACTAAAATTGTAATAAAAGGTTGGAAGACCAAAGTATCATATTGATTGACTAAAGTAAGGGTGTAAGGTTTTCTACTATAAAGAAATTATAGTTTAGGGTTACAATGATATATTAGAAAAAAAAAAAGAACATGAAATATAAAATGGCCTTCTTCGTATTGAACAATGAGATTCATAATTGACTGTTAGATAGGTTAACTAGGATAGGGTAGAGTAATGTGTTGACTACACCCAATACTAAATATAAATCTACCTTTAATTTAAGCATCATGTAGAACTACATGAGTAGCTCATGTGAAGTTGTCTTCTACTTTTCAGTAAAAGTCTTTTACTTTTAATAAAATATTATATTAATCTTATGATTTTTTTATACAAGTTTCTAAAAGAATGTAGGAGGGGAAAAAGATGAATTTCTTTATATATTAAAAGTAATATACGCACAAGTTAATTTATATGATTTTTTTTTTTAATTTTGTAAATAAATTAATTTTAACTTAAGAAAAAATAGAAGGTTCGTTTTTCACTATCTTTCTATTTCAATTTTATCTATACACTTTTTTGGAAAAGTGTTTCCAATGTTCTTACATATGAAGAACCAATTCAAGTTATTTAATAGAATCAAGATGTAATTTCATTCCAAAGAATTGTTAAAAACAAAAGTTTAATACGTAAAATTGGTTATCATAGTTTCTATTTACATATCAACCAACTAAAAGTTATTTTTTTTTTTCTTGTTTCGAAGATGACTACCAACGTCAATAAATTTACTATATATTATCATTTATAATTATATAATGGTATAAAAAAAATATTAACCAGTTAAAAGATTAGTTTTACTCTCGCTTTTAAGATGACTATCAACGCCAATAAATTTACTGTGTATTGTAATTTACGATTAAATAATGGTAAAAAAAATATTATATCGTTAATACATATTTTTAAATCAGTTTTGTTGTTGTTTTAAGATAATTATTGTCAAAGTCAATAAATATACCACAAATGATAGTTTGTAGTTGAATAATGGTGCACTTTTTTTACAAAGTTAAACGCCCTATATATTTATAATATTCTTCTAATAATAATATATGCTACTATATTTTTATTATTAAGATTAAATTTCAAGCTCTTCCATTGGTACAATTTAAACGCGAACATACAATAACTGTTTAAATAAAACCATTGTTTCGAATAAAGTATTTTGGTTAAGTAGAATTAAAATTTCAAAACCAATCATTTTATAAAATTATTTTTGAAAGAATAAAGTTATTAAAATTTAAACGGAACCTAACTTTAATTTCTGCCAATATGTTTTCACTCTTCAGTGATTCTTCCTGCATTTCCATAGTTTTTTAAATTCTCATTTTAGATATGATGAAAAGGCCATAATGTTTTTCGTTTTTTAAAAGTGAAATGTTAAAACATAGGAGATTTGGAGGAAGTGGGATGTGAGAGCATTATAAAGAGATTGTAGAGGTGAAAGAAGATCGTTCTAGAGGAAGGTGGGATGTGAGAGCAATATAAAGAGATTGTAGAGGTGAAAGAAGATCGTTTTAGATGTTGTTGAGGAAGAAGGTTGTTGTTGGAAAAGAAAAGAGGTTGTTTCGTTCGTCCATAGTCGACGATGCATTTTAATTTTTTTTTTAATTCGCGGGTTCTCCAACCCGCAATGTTAATATCTTTTGAAAGACACTCTGGGTTGTACAAGTAAAATTTTTTGAAAATAATTGCGGGTCAACCTACAATATAAAAATTTTCTAAAACATATGGCGGGTTGTACAACCCACAATAATGAAGGTGCAGGAAAAATGATTATGGATTATACAACCCAAAACGCTTTTCGAACAATATTAACATTACGGATTCGAGAACTCGCGAATTGAAAAGAAAAATTGTTTTTAAATTTTTTTTTATATTGCGAGTTATGAAACCCGTAATGTGTTTTGGATACTTTTTTGGGATAGTTTGTCTTAAGTGCTGAGCTTAACCATTGGGTGGAAAAAATATATTTGTACAGAGTATGTTAATGTGTTTATTATACTTTTTTGGGGCAGGAGGAGCCTGAATTCCGACCACCAATGTCAGAAGTGGTTCAAGCACTGGTGCAATTAGTGCAGCGAGCTAACATGAGCAAGCGAACATTTAGCAATAGTGATCATGGAGGATCCCAACGAAGAAACGAACATTAAGAAAATTCGGAGGTGCAGGAAAGTTCGTATGGAGGTGCAGGGTCGCCGGAGGTGGGAGGATGGAGGTGAGAGAGAGATCTACAGGGTGAAAGTATAAAGGGTAATATGGGATTTTAAAAATTAGAAAAGGGTACTTTTGTAAAATCATAGTTAGTATGGAGGTGCAGAAAGTCATCATGGAGGAAGAATCACTCTGTTATCATTTGCAAACACTTTGGATTTTACTATTCTGATCTCGGACAAATTCTTCCTCCACCCCCAATACCCTCTTCCTACACCCCCATATAATTTTTTATTCCATGACTGCCCTTCATGAAATTACATAAATACCCTTATATTTTTTGAAATTGTGAATCGGATGGGGCGTGCATCCGGTTCTCATTTTCAAAAATAATACAAACCGGACGACCTCATCCGGTTCTCAACCCAGCAGATCGGAAAATCCTCAAATTCGTCGTCGACAGGCCCCCAAATCCCAAATCAACTACTCTAATCATCAATATCACCTACTAATTGCTAATAAACATCACAAATTGGTTACCTAATGCTTCTATGAAGGATTAATTGAAAGATTTTTCGATCTACTGGTTGAGAACCGGATGAGGTCGTCCGGTTTGTATTTTTTTTGAAAATGAGAACCTGATGCACCCCCCATCCGGTTTACAGTTTTTGAAATTGTGAACCGGATGGGAGGTGCATCCGGTTCTCATTTTCAAAAAATGTAAATCGGATGACTTGGTCATCCGGTTGGAAAGGAGACGGGTTTTATTAAGATAGGGGTATTTATGTAATTTCATGAAGGGCAACTATGGAATAAAAAAATTATATGGGGTACAGGAAGAGGGTATGGGGTGGAGGAAGAATTTATCCTGATCTCGATGTTGAAATTAGGCTTTTGTTAGAGTATGCCGAAAAGGATCAGACGCATTCTTCCCGCCCCTCCTTAATATCATCAAATAAAAGAAGAAGAAAGTAGAGTACCGGAATCTGAAATTACCAAAATTACTAAAATATTCTTCTAAAAATTATATTCTACATTATATAATTTGAAATATAATTTTTTTCATATTTTGGATTACAATTCAAAATAAAAAAAATTCGTATTTCAAATTATACAATTCAAAATAAAACTGTATTTTCGATTATATATTTCAAAATATATATTTTTTGTTTCTAAATTATATAATCAAGAATATAAAAAGGTGAGAAAAGGTGTGATGAAAAGATCAAGAAAATAAGAAAGGTAAAATGGTACTTTTGTTATGCTTACAATGGTGCAGGAAGATGCAGTCCTTTCCGTTTGGTTGAGAACGGTCTAAAGTACATTTTCAAAGATTTTTCTCATCCTTGCTTTATATCAAACAAATTTATAGTCTTTTATGGTTTAATCATGTTTGTCCAAACTAGGTTAAGAATAATTTTGAAAATACCTCAAAAGTTGAGATAAATCCATCAAGGCTAGTGAACTAATCTAACGTAGGTTTTGCTAAAAAACATTTTTCGTTGGACGGCATCCAATCCCACAAGAATTAGTATCTTGGTATGAAATATTTTAACATGATAATTGGCATCTTGTGTCTTCTAAATAAGCTAACCTTTGGTATGACATAAGACAAGGGGGCTTTTAACATTTGTTGCAGCTTCTTGGTTCTTTTGTTGAAGCTACTCCTGTTCCCACGAGGAATCCTTCACTAGGCAAAGCAACTCCTCACTTTCCCTAGCTAACTCCTCTTGAGCATGTTAAGACTTTTTTTTTTTTTTTTTTTTTTTTTTTTTTTTTTTGTTTTTATTTTCTTTCTTTATTTTGCTTATGAAGATCCTCCATCATCATCAACAGAAAGTTTTTCAAAAGTCTAGAGGTCAATTTCACATCTTTTCTACGATATCGTGTTTGTCGTTCCTTTGATCTCTTATTCCATATTATAAATTGACACATACGTATGTACTTTACCTATCTAACTGTAGATGTGAAAATATACTAACCAAGAATGTAAAGAACCCATATACTTGAGCATTCAATTGTTTTGTCTCCTTCATTTATAATTGGTTTGGGTGTCCCTGATCGATGGTTTGCAGCCCACAATATTTTTGCTCTTTCCTTAATTAGGTTCAATTCCCTAGTTGTAAGAAAATTAAACCAGGAGATTCATTATTTCTCTCGTTACATCTGGCCATGTGACCTAATACCATATCAATATTAAGACTAACATGTAAGTCAGAAGAATACGTAACAATAAACAAGTGAAAGTTTAATCTTTTATCCAACTATATGATAGTGAAATAAAAAATTCCCTGCCTATTGGAAAGTGTTTCTTTTTTACTACAAATATTGACAAAAGAATATGCAACTTTTATTCTCGATGAAACCAATCCAAATTTCAATTGAACTACCGATTTTACGAAATCAATGGCTTATTCATATTACAGATGCAGAAAGTGAAGCACTAGATCAAGGACTAACAAATGATCTCACTCTCTTTAATATCTTCCAATGCACAAAGTAAATACTCCTCCCTTTTGAACCTCTCCCCCATTCCCTTGATGGTTAAGCAACCTATGTGCTTTGTACATTTGCAGAACCCAAGTTAATAACTTAATTTGCTATCTGTATACAAACCAGAACTAAAATTAAGGAAAGAAATGTTATTCACAGTAGATGGTCTGAACTCTAAAGGATTATTCCACTGCTCTAGTTGATTGTTTGACCATCTAATTTCAACATTTTTAACCTCAAGCCCTTCAATGTACTCCATCATTATGCCCGCAGTCCCGTGTTTAACTAACTCTTGGCATCCAGGCCTATAGTCCAATAACCCACCAGTATAACTGGTGAACCTTCTGTATGTAATGTCCATATTGATGAATCTCAAATTTCTAAGCAATCCTCTCTTAGAACCAGACAGGAAGATGCCATTTTCAGAATTTGCAGTAATGTTAACGAAAAATACATCAGAGATTGAAGCCTCCTTTGAGGTTGAGTCTCGTGGGCAACTCGTGACATAGATAGGCTCTGCTCTCCCCCACCATAACGGGTCATAATATCTTGTGCTGATATTAATGTTTGAGAATACAATGTCACTTACATTTCCTGTACGAGGAAGTTGAAAGCATTTCAAACATGTTTTAAGAATAGAATTTAACTGACGCAAGCAAGGATAAAAAGCGTATGATTAATCAGGCTCAATAAAAGTGAGGCTTACTAAGCTAAAATACAAGATATAACACTGTTCAAGGGAAAATACACTATGATGTGACACATTGTTTCCAACACTTACTATTTGTTGACGCATAAATTACAATCAATAACAAAAAATGTGTGAAAATGAGTATGCCAAAAGAACGTGTCATTATCATTCCTCAAATGTTCAATTGCAAATGAAGAATATGTTTGAAGAGATATATTTACATAAGTTAGAAAATCTTGTTTCATAATGAACCAAGTTAGTGTGTTTGATACATGTTTCAGATTCAACATTCTGAGGTAAGAAAAAAAATTCACATAACAAAGCAATAGTTTGTGATGTAATCATTCATCGGGAGATAAGTGAGAAGAAACATGTTACCTCCATCACGTATCTGGAATCCAATCCCTCTATGAGAATCAACAATAGTGATATTATCAAACACAAAATGCTTGAAATCAAACCAACTAGCACTCCCAAGTTTAATTGCAGAAGATTTGGATCGAATCCAACAGTCGGTGACTGTAAGGTTGTAAACAGGACCTGTGGATGACTTTGGACAGATTGCATCATCCCCAGTATCGATGTGGCATCGAGTGATTACTGTGTTGTTTGAGTCCTCAATGTCAATCCCATCATTATTTGGTATGTTGAAGTCCCCATTGATTGTAATATCTTTGATGGATGTGTTATTACTGCGCACCAAGTGTAAGCTGCAAGGTAGTATATAGTCTGTTAGGTATATACTTTTTTAAGAAGTCGTGGAGTAAATTTTACACATTGAAGCAGAAGTTAGAAAAATAAAACAAGCATTCCTTGGGGAAATTTTAAAAGAGGAGAATAGAAAGAAAAATAGGGAATGCTTTTTTTCCTTTTCCCGATCCAAAAGAAGAATAATCATGGAAAACATAATTTTTGAAATTATACGTTAAATTAAGTATAATTTATTAGATGGACTAGAGAATGAAGCCTTTTTTTCACCCAAAGTGGAGTTGTCTCATTAGATCAACCTTCCGCTCTAATAAAACTAAGATTTCAGTTCAATTATTGGAACTAGAAATAGCATATAGCCCCTTCCACCTTTTTCATTCCTTCTGCATTTAAAAGTTTAGCATAATATGACTAATCTAGTAGCATTATTTATAGTAAAATAAAAATAGTAATCACTTGTAGAAAATGGGTTACTTATGGGACCCAGTACCCTTCACACGTGTACATAAACTGCAAAGATCCAAAAAACAACTGAGTGAGCCCACTACAAGAAGTCATCCACCAGTGATATCAATCCGCTCCAACCAACTTGCCTATTCAGAATCAAAAGTGTAAATCCACTACCAATGCCGTTTATGAAATACCAAATCAAAATTTTTCCATAATCACTAATGACATTCTAACACTTCTCCCATCCCCAAAACAAATTCACAAGTTACCCTTCACATTTATTTCTAGTAAAACCCCTAACATTCCGTGACATCCTATTAAAACAAAACAAAAAAATCTTTTTACTCTCATCTAATAATCACAATGAATTTTGACTTTTACAATTTTTTAAGTCATACCCGTTTCTGATTGGTTTAATTTGAACAGAAATTAAAATCTTACTTTAATTATTTCTTTACATAATACTCTATTTTCATCCTTATCCTTACGTCCCCAAAAGCTTCACATTAAATCCTTAATTTATCTATATTTAGTTTTATAGTTTAATTAATTCAAACATTTTGCTATTCCAGCTTAAATAAAAATATCAAGTTTAGAGTTCAATAAAAAGAAAAGAAATAAAACATTCAAAATCAAAAATAAAATAGCAACCAATAAGTATATTTTAAATTGATAAAAAAAATGAGCATTGAATAAAAGAGAAATGCATGAGTAAGTAGTAATAGTAATACTCACCACCAATAAGCAGGTTGGTTGAGAGTGATGTTAGAAACTTCAACATTGTTGCAACCAATGAATCCAATGAGTCTAGGTCTGCATTCGTCTCCTAAGCAAGTCCCAGTTTGGTTCCAACTAACCATCACGTTCTTCCTCGGATCTTCCCTCACTACGAATTTCGCAGCCTGACCATCCACCACTCCACCGCCGCGGATTCCCACGTCCGTCGCGTTCTCCGCCACCACTACGTACCACCGCCATGACTCCTTCGGGTAGTCCTCCAGCCTAGCGCCGCCCAGGATGGTGGCACCAGGCTCCACGACCAGCACCACGCCTGTTTTCAGGAACACGGTTGCCGTCAGGTATTTTCCCGGCGCCGGGAAAATGACTTGGCAGGGACCTCCCTCCGGACAGGAGTTGATGGCCGACTGGATCGGTGCGGTATCGTAGCAGCTGCCGTCGCCGGCGGCGCCGAAGTCGGCGACCGAGAGCGTGATTACGATCGGATTTGGAGATGATGACGTGGCGATAAGAGATTGGGTGAGAAAGAAGAATAGGAGGAAGATGAGCTTCTTCATTTTAGGATTCTCACTCTTCTCTGGTGTGTGCTTTCTACCTATGTACCAGCACAATTTTATTATCCTATCTTATTTTCTATATCAAACAATATATATTATTATGGTTTTTTCTTTTTTAAAGTGCAATTTGCAACTATTATTTAAAACAGACAATTTTTTTATTTAAATTGTGCTGTCCAAGCACTATTTTAATATAAAAAAATCACCAGAACAGATAACGGGTCAGAAGGAGACCATTTATGTCAAGAACAATTTTTTATATTAATAAATACATTTATTTATTTTAAGATCATAATTAATATAATTATATATTTTAAAATCATAATTAACACATTTATATATTTTAAAATCATAATTAATATATATGTTTAATTTAAAATCATAATAAATATATTTATATTTAATTTAAAATTATAATCAAAGCCTACTAATACATGTTTAATCATTACAATAAAAATTTAACATTTATTTTAATTTTAAATGTTTTTATTTTTAAATAATTTTTTTATGAAAAATTAGAGAATATAAATTTAAAATCCATATTAGCTTCATTTCAAATATTAAAATTTTAATTATATGTTAATGTATATTCTCATATAATCACTCTATTAATTATTAAAATATTAGGAAAATAATCACTCTATTAATTTTGGACAATTGGTGCAAATTGCACCATTTTGAAAACAAAAAACCTCAAATCAAATATGCACCTAGATATTATTATACTATGCCTACAAAATTATCAGTCTTAATAACACTTTAAATCCCCGTGTTTAATTTTGATTCCTTATTTATAGTTGTCCAAACAAAATCCTTGTATGTTTACATTTTTTTTTAACTTAAATCTTTCATCTAAAATTTCATGCAATAGTAGAGATGCATTTGAAGTATAATAATTTATAAACTCACAAATGAAAAAAATATATAATGTTTAAATTAAAATAATAAAATATAGGCTTCATTACAATTTATTCTATTTTAATATTTTTCACATTTTTTTCTAATTTATACAAATCGTAATATATTATACTTCCATTATAATTTTATTAATTATTAAATGAAATTTAATTTGAACAGTCAAAAACTATATATGCTAAATATGACTAATAGAGCAATTAAAATTAAAAGAAACAAAATCACACGTAACAAAAGGATCAAAAGTAAAATTAAATCAAAGTATTTAATGAAGTGGTTTTACCAAAGGAATACTAGTTGTGTAGGTTCTGCTGACCCGCATCTAGAGAACCTTCAGAAAAATGAGATAGCAATGTCATTAAAAAACGAATGACAATCTTTGAATACTGTTATGCTTGAATAACAATATTATATCTGAACAAAGACAATAAAGCTTATTCTTACTTTATCATATTTGACAATATTTTTTACATGCTGACAAAAACATTTGCCAACATTGAAATCCACTTCAGCATAAGCTACTGAGAGTAGCTTGTGTGTTATCTCTAAATATGACGTGAAAAATTAGCAAGACTTGCATTGGAAACATGTGTCCAGTATTACTCGTTTCTCTTATCAGTGCTAGCATGATCTACATCTTTTCACGGTTCTGCTCTGGACTCCATCTGGTGATAGTGCGCTCTTCAACGGTATAGTTTGCTAGACATAATGGAGATTCGTTGTTGTTACCAATTTTATTGACATGTAAAACCAGTAAGATTTTTGCGACACTTCCAACAAGACGAGTTGTGCAATGAACATCAGACCATACTCTCAGTCTTCCATTCAGATCTTTATCTTCCCCATCTGATAAAACAAGCACACCATACTCAGAATGGACCAGAGATGGATGATGGCGATAGATAACAAAGTCTACACCATATTGAGATCCTGACCTCACTACCCAGTTTTTCATTCGAAGGTGGGAATAAGCCTTGTAGAAACAAGGGAATGTTTCTTTCTTGGACTTCATGTAATGCCACAGCTCTTCATCATTTTGGGGACCAGTACCACTGTCATTAATCTTAAGGCATTTCAAGGAATAGCATAGGTAGAATGCCTCCTCGAAGCTTAATTGAAACCAGTGTTTGTCCTTTTCAATTGTTCTCACAGGTCGACCAAAGCATGCTTTATCAAGCAGATCAAATTGTTCTGCTCCCACTGCTAACTGTACACTATTATGAGAGAGAAATCCACAAGTATCTGATTGAACCAGAGAAGACTGAAGTTGAGATACAATCTTTGACACGGGTTCCTTGAGCGCCTCAGCTTCTGCGTCCTTTTTAGCTTTTGCATCTTTTCCTTTCCATCTTGGTGCCATTTGGACTTACAAAATGAGTAAACAAATGTGTCAAATCCAGGTCAGTGATGCTTTAACAAAGTTCAATACAAACGGTAATGGCAGATGATAGGATATTTCTTGCAAGAAAAAGGTGGAAAATATTCAAGTTCCCCCAAAAAATCACAAGAACGCTCTAAATATCTACCAGTCAACCCCATTTGCTTGGACAACTCAAAATTGATAAACACAAGAAATTTTGTACACTTACTAACACAACCATGAAGTAAATTAATTACAGTGCTTAAACTATATTAGTTTACTTAAAAAGGATTTAGTTAAAACAAAAATAAAAGACAATTATAAACTAATAGACAAATTTGGGGGGGTGGGGGTTTAAGAGGGGATCCAACCTTAAATATTTTCTTATCAAATCAATTATATGTGCTGAAAATTATCAAATCAAATTCTCATAAAATAGAAATGGTCTCAGACTCAGCTTAGGAAAAAGGAATTATACCATCTCAATTCTATGCTTAATCAGTACATTATGAGGTGAAATAGACATCTTATAAATCAATTATAATGTTCATTAATCCATTTCAACATTTAAATTTTGAGATGAAAACCAAAAGGGAATGAAAATTTACTTTTGAGACCATGTAAATGTTACTCAAACAGCCATCTTGCTACACATCAACGCTTATACGAGCTCAAGCAGTCTTATTACTTGTAAGTGGAAGTTAACTGTATATAAGAAATCATGCAATTGAACGTTGACATAATAATAAATTAATATATCTGTACAAAGTTGAACCCCAACGTTGAGCGAAGCTTAATTTTACAGTTCAGGGTAATTACGCAAAAATCAAATAAGCAAACGGTTAACTACTAAAAAAGTAGGATTTCTTAATGGCCTCCAAATATCCAACTTGAAACAATATGACTTCATAACAGAAATATTTTGCTTCAATCGTACACCATTTCACCTAATAAATTTTCACTGTATCTCCCATGCTACTCCCTTAATTGCAAGATTCCAGTTATGAAATCCCAAATTTTCCCATTTTTCATATGAAATAAATCTTTCCTTGTTGCTAACATTAATATAATGATCAATGCAAGGTTTATATATAAAACTTCCTCCAAAAGCAGACAATTCCTTTATCTTCTCCTCCCACTATACAACTCACAGAATCACCAAAAATGACATATCTATTTTAAAAGGGGGAATGTATGGAAAACCAGTTATTTAAATCTTACACAGGGTAGTCTATATGACGTATTTACACACACAATGTGAACTGAATAGCTTTCCGAAAAGGCCACTTGCTAAAATTCAGACCACCACCAATATCTCCCGCAACCTAATTTGGTAGCTAAAATCCCCAACTGATTTCAAATTAACTTAGAAGATAGAAGAAGTCATTCAACTCCATTATCTAAGACCAATCTTTTCGAACTGAAATGCTTGGATTTCTACAATGTTTTAAGTAGTTGCAGAGGATAAGAGAGGACGTACAAATAGTCAACGAAATCAACAACACAATAATAAAAAATAATATAACAAAACAAATATTAAGTAACATTGCAATTCAAGATTAAGCTTCCTATCCCCTTTCCCCTTCCTAACTTCCTAATCTAAAGTATCGTCCAATTCAGAAAATTACCAGTGCGCAGTGAATATTTCAATGTTAAGAACGCACGATAAAAAAGAAACTCAGTGGAAAACAGGAAAAGAATGAGAACAGGTTGAAGCAAAACAAAATCGAAAGCAAAAGAGTGAGAAAGAAACGTAGATTGGGCTGGGTCATATAACAGAACCCTCTGAATGGCGAGAGAAAAGGAAAAATAATTAAGCTTTAAAGCATTGAATGGATATTCTCAAACAATGACGATTGGATTAGTTGATTCGTCCTGTGAGAAAGGTGCGGTAAGGAAATACCTGGTTCAGGCATTTCGTCGAACAGTTACTAACCTATTAATATCATGGTTTTCTTTTCTCGTTTGTGTTTCAAAGTCCTTTTGGGAACTTATTCTAGTATAAGCACATAAACAAGTAAAGATGAACAGCATAAACACGCATAAAAGCAAAGTCAATTTTACAGAATAAAATTGATAGAACAATGAAGGGAGAATAACAAGAGGTCACGCTACTCACGTTTTGTTATCTAGAAGAAACTGAGTTGATAAGTGTGGAAGGTTTGCAGATCCTGTGTATTTATTTCGCTCAAACTTCAAAAAGTGGCTGACAACAAGAGTAAACACTATTAACTTGCCGCCTTCAGGATGCATAAGAAAACTCATAGGCAAGTAGCAGACGAATATTGAAAATATTGAAAAAATGGGTCAATTTTTTTGGTTTTATTAATTATTGTAATTGGAGTCATATAAATCACGAACTATGTCATCCAAAATATTTTATTTATAGATTTTTGTATGATAATATTTTCAATATTAATAAAATTCAAATTAATTATTATATTAACTCATTAATAATATTATTATGTTAACAATTTAATTACTAATAATAAAAACAATTTAAAATTAAATCTTTTTATTTCATAATAAATAAAAAAATTATTTTATAAACAAGTTCAGTTTAGAATTGTTATTTTTATTTCATAATTTCAAACTTTTTTTCTAAAATCCTGATTTTAAAAAAGGAAAAGCAGGGTTTAAACAGAATTTAACGCAATTCAAATCAGATGCATTCGGGGTAAAGGGTGCACTTCACTAATTTGTTTTAGTTTTAGGTTTTTTCTAGAAAATAAATTCTCGTTTTAACTGTTTGAAAGAAAATGGGAGACTTAAAAATGAAAATTAAAATAAAAATAAAAAAAGTCATATTTTTCTTAATATTTAAAGAAGTAAAAAGATAAGAGAACTGAGTAAAAGAATTGTAAAACAAACAAAGAAGAGAAGTGAAAATAAAATTATTGTGAAAGGTCATCTTGGATTTAGTTTTAATTATTTAAGCAAAATCATTTCTTAACATTTGATTATGTAACATTGAAAAGGATAAAATTATTTTAGGTGAAGTATTTCTTTATGAAATAGAGATTTCTTTTTAAAAGTTTTCGAGAGTATTACCGTCATTCTTTTATGTATTACTTGTGACAAAAAAATAAAAAATAAAGTGGAATAGAATATCTTGTGACAAAAAATAAAAATAAAATGGAATAGAATACTATCTGGTGTATGTCTATGTACTTGTCCAAGATTGTTATTTTTGGAATAAACTTTTCACAAAATGAATTTGCAGTTTATAGGATTCATAATTTCTTAGAATATCCTAATGATTAAGATATAAATCATTTGTTATAATAGCTCTTTCGTTATCTTAAAAGTGAGATTTTATGTTTCGGCATATACTAAAAAAAGCATATTTGGGGGTTTAAAGAGTGTAAAAATCTCTTGTATGATAGGATCGTGCTTGTCAAAGGAGACAAGCTTCTAATACAATTGGACATGTGCAAAAGTTATACTTTATTTGGAAATCTCTTGAATCTCGAAAAACGATTCCTTTTGGTAAGAGATTTTATGAGTTTTCATTCACTTCTTTGAAAGACATAAGACGTATGTTGGTGGTTGGATTTTGGAATTTTTTTAGTATTTTTGTGGGTTTTTGCATAGACTAAAGACTTTGTCCCATAAACTATGAAGTTCACTAATAGGCAATATTGGATCAAAACTCATGGCCTCCTTTTGGTGTATTGGCAACCCTTACTATTTTCTCTATAGTAAGAAACAATAGATAATTGTACTATGAAGAAAACTCTTGGCTCTTTTTGTTCGGGTGCTTGTTGATTGGAGATGTTCTTTTCTCTATTGTAATATCTTTTTGGTGAAGCATCCAAGCTTTATATTTGCAACTGACATGACGTATGAACAACTTTTGTCTTTTTTTCTTCTAATTGTACGTATGAACACTATCCTCAAAATGATAGATTTGATCAACAAGTGAACTCTAGATAGTGTTATGTTCCTAAGTCTAACTTGAAGACAAGAGAGGAAAATGTGAATATGCATACCAAGATGGTTAATGTTGCTAATATATATTATTGATGATAATGACTATAACACATCTTTAGGAGATGATGTTATTGTTCTTAATAATGACCCTGATCATGAAGATAGTTTAGAATGTTTGTTAAGTCTTGTTGATGATTTTCAACCGATTTTTTCAATTCACAATGTTAAGCAAATACAACATTTTTTTTCTAAGAGTGACTTGACTCACTAGTCTAGTTTAACTCTTTCAAATTCTTTTCTAAACTGTAGTACTGGATAAAAAAGATTATCTTAAGATAAACATGAAAATGTGAAAATTGTAGATTAAAATTCCCCTTAACTGCTCCTCATTGTTTCAAAGACAGATAATAATAATTTTCTTACCAGATGCTAATTTGTAATGATAAAGAGATTTATACACCTTAATTTTATTTTTGTGATATTTTGTTTTTAAACATCATGAATAGACCTTTTCTAATTCATTTATCTTAGTTTAGTTCTTTTGTTTTTCATATTATCCTTTCAATTACTTTTTGGTATTTGTTTTGTTTATCTTTTTTCATGAGTTTGTCTAGAGTACTGTTTTTATTTTTAATAATTTTCATGTGATTTAGCTAGAACGACCTTTATTTATAAAGACAAGTACTTCTTTATGAAATTATTTCTTTCTGTGACAATCTGTTTTTTAAGTAATGAATATTAAAATCAATGAATTGGTAACGTAGTTCGCTTTTTGTATTTATGGATTTATGTACGAAATTAGTAATTACCTTGCGTGTAGTAATTTTATGTATACACAACCCTGGAGTTATGTCTGACTTTTGAGTTCGTTGTAACAAGTGCTCTTCGAGGCATTTTTGTTTCTATATGAAATTCAACATTCAATACTTCATAAACCCCGCCTATTTTGCAGCTAAATATTTTTATGTCTCTCCTGTCTAACTAACAAAACAATGCCTCACAACAGAATTGAGGCAGTCCGAATGTAAGACAACAATATAAATTGGCTGCACCGCTGCTGGAATCAACAGTAAACAAGGGACTTAATACTTTCTGATTAGCATGGGAAAAGAAAAAAAAAAGTAAAAGAAAGAAAATATTACATGTAATTCAGAATTAAAGTAGCTTGTTCAGGAAAATCCTCATTAAGAGCCAATAATCTAAGTAGCATTTAATGAACACAGCAACTCACTCCACTGACAGTTCAATAAGAGTCCGTTCTATGATTTTACAATCATGAATCAATCACCCCATGGATTGAATAACCCCTATAGTTAGTATACATAGTAATAATAATATAATAGAAGAATAGCATGCCAATTCATCTTCATTTCTGGGTAAAGAAAATCCAGTTTCCAACCCCCTCTGACAAATAGAAGACATGGAAACCCTGCTAAATGTTGAAACCGGTCAAATCACTGCTAACTGCGAATACTATATTTGATATATACACTAATAAGCTAATAGCCACTGGTACGACTTCTGTACGCTTTCAGAGCTCCATCTTCAATTGATTTGAGTGCAGAGATGCTGTAACAGTTTCAATTTGAGATTAAATACATACAAAATTTTATGGTCGTGAAATAAAAATTAAAAGAAAAAAAAAACCTTAAGAAGAACTATACACTTTTTGTATTGCTAATTTGAATTAACTCCATAAACCGTGTATACCATATAATTAAAATTTCTTAACTGATTTCACGAACTTCTTAGCATTATTGTTTTGGACGAGAATGACTTCAAATTTGGAATCATATTCATCAAATTCTATAACAGTCTGTTTCGAAGTCTCAGAAAGAGACTTCTCAGCATCTCTACCAGTCTGTATATGTAATGATTGGAGGGTCTTCTCATTCATTAACAATACTAAGTTCATTTCACTCTGTTGAAAGTTGATCATTTCATACCAATCAGCATAGTTCAGCCCATTGAACTTGGTCATACAATTATCCAAAACAAACTTACGTGTCAATGCTTTGAGTAAACCTAATGAATTCAAATTATACAGACTTTGATCATGCACCCAACTTTGATTTTAGGTCATAAATAAATACAATTTCATATCAACAAAAACGGCAAACAAATATACTTTAATGAGAACTAGATCACGCCACCTTCACATGCACTTTGGATATACACACTCAACAAGTATGCAAACAAATGCTAGGTAAACCGTGCATACCTTATAATTAACACTTTCAATCAATCGAAAAATACTAATTTCATGGCATCATTATCTCAATCAACCATATAATTTGGAATATAAACTTCATAAATTTGATCATTTTGGTGCAAAACAATTTATTTTCCATAAAAACAATAAAAAAAATTGCTTTTCACATAAAACCATAAAATAGCATGACCGAAGTTACCTTGAAGGTAATGTATTCATACTCACAAAAAAATACGTGCAGGGATAAATCTTTTTAAACATCAATTGCACATAATAGCTTCAAGTTATCTATCACAACATATTATCATGCCTTTTAAAGAAGAAAACACAAGCAGCCATACAACTTTTCATATGCATGATATAAAAATAATTTTTTGGTATAACCGAAACAGCATACAAAAGCATTTTCCGGACCATGCATCCATTAAATTATTATATGCATGTTCAATAACGAAAACTAAAACCAGAGTAAGAGAATCTTGTATTGGTGATGAAAATCTCATTGCTCATAAATAAATCAATAATTGGCCATTCCGGTTGCTTCTTTCAAGAGACAAAAAAAATTCCAATCTATACCTATTTATGAAGTCCATGGACAATGGCAGCATGAACCATGATGCACAGAATCATAATATTCTTTTAAGCATGGTTTTTGAGACTAAACAATAGAGGCTAAAATTCTGATCTACCTGAGTTCGCCGATGAGTCATAACTCAAAAGTGAGTTTTCCGGAGTCATGAAATTGTGGTTGACTTCTTCCCTCTCCCATAGCGGTTGATGAAATGCATCGAATTGCCATTGTTGTTGGTAATGCTGCCGGTTTCCATTAACTGGGATTTCTGGCCACATGAGAGGTGTCATCATGCTAGGTATGTTACTATCCATTAGAGATGCTCCCTGTAAATCAAAAAGGATATTTTATTTTTTATTGGCAGTTCTCAGCATTGTACTTCACCAAATCACCAAATCGCACATGCCCAACTCCACCTTTAGCTGAGGACATTCAAACAGCCATTTTCTACGAACCAAGCTATCAACCCCTGACCCTGATTTGAGGATTAAGATGCAAAGGCTTTAACAAAAAAAATATTCGAAAGGATTTGTAATTAATGACTAGGATGGATCGAGACAATCAAGTGTAATCATTTGTCTCTCATGCACATTGCTGCTTTGTGCAATGTTCATACTGTTTCTTAGATGCTATGGCATGACATCCAACAGATTGGCATAAATCACTCTAACTGTCTAAAAGCATCTCTTTCCACGAGTATCAAGTCAGTTTTCAGACAACTATTAATTAAACAAAGACAGTTGAATAGGATCATAACAACATTTCGAATTTTTGTCAAGCACGTTTCACCTACACGATGCATAAAGCTTAGGGCGTCAATGGCTACCCTGAAGGGAAAATAAAGTGTTTCAGAATGAGAGGTCATGCATTATCCATCAAATATAGCCTTTTACTTAAAATAAATAATTTAGGTTCAGATTACTCCCCCACAAATTTAAAAAGATTTTTTTTCGACAACAATAATTTAGAACTCACATCAGTAGCCAATAAGCTGTCAAGGCTGAAATCAATTCTTGGGTTAACTGCTGCCAGTTTCATTGATAAAATCTGCAGCCAGAGCATCAATTAGTGAGAATAAAATCATATTCATGAAAGTTAAAGTACACAAAATATTATTGGAAGTACAAGAATATAGTAACTTTTTAGCATGTTCAATGAACAAACAGATTAACAAGTCCAGTAGTGTCATGCCTCAAGTCCACAATATGAGGGAAGAATAGTAGGTAGACGAGACGACCCATTAGGAAATTTTTAAGTAGATTACAAGCCATATAGTCCAAAACAATACGACCATCACTGTTAATGCATAATTCTTGCTTACAGTTACAGGAAATCAACGCTTTATTTGTTTGAAAATTTTCTAAACATAGTCCGTAATTGATTGGGAATCAAACAGATAATAATTAACAGGCACAGCCTAAGCCTGTTGATTGTAAAAATATTTCGCAAAATATCAGCGATTTGAGAGTCTGACCTCCACTTGACGCTGTAGAGATTGTACATGATTGATGATTTCATCTAGAACCATTGCCGTTCCTGATATCTGCGCAGAAAATCAATTAATCTCAGATATATTTCACCCACATTAGCTATTTTGAGAATATTAACACAATCCAAATGAACTACAAAATTATAGTGACTCTGCAATTAAGTAGATCAAAACAAGCAAAAGAACTGCCTGATTTCTCACCACCGAGAAATAAGCAAAAAAATCACATCCTGTATAGAACAACAGCAGTGCATAAAACAAAAGTCCCCTCCTTGAAAATTAATTCCCAAACTCAAGACAATCCTTCTCGATTCATATTGACACATATTGCCTTATCACATTAGTCATGATCTGAAAAGACAAAAGGAAGCTTGGAAAAGTTCCCTGTTAAAGACAATTGGCATTTTGTGACCTGTATATCAGATTTTGAGATTAAGGCTTCCATATAAAACAAAAAACAAGGGCTCACTTATGGATCAAACAAGCCGTAAGCATGTATGCAAGTGTGATGAAAAATGGTACATGTTAATTGGGCCAGAATGAGAGAATGCATTTTCGGTTATAATCTGTACCATATTATTCTTCCCACACATTCCGAAATATTACAGACTAGAATGATTCATATAATACTTCAAAACACCATCTCGATACATGATAATTTTTTGCCTCATTATGTTGACTACTCAATTTAAAAGCAACCCCCAAATTTTAGATTTGGAAAATACAACAAAAATGGTGCTAAAATGCAAGTGCAATTTTTATTCGATTAGCGAAGAGAACCAGGCCAGTGATCCAAACTATTTAAAACTAAAACTAAAACTAAATGAAGCTTATTCACCAAGCAAACAAAAAAAATAAAAAGAAAATTATTGATTAAAGCTTCAATATCCATGATCCACGGGCCCCAACTATTCTCCCCTCATACGACGGTTCTGAACCCATTTCAAAAACTACGCATGGGAGTTTATACCACCTGGCTGGCCTTTTTATGTATAGATGGGAGTAGCCCTTAGAATATTTCATTATGAATGAAATATTACCTCCTTTATTTGCACAACATAAAAACGGAGAAAAGAGGTTATTTTCACTAGTTCTTCTAATACCACGATTTTTTTATTTGCATTAATTCTTGTAATGCCATAAAAAAATAAAATTGTTTGTTTGAATTTTGAAATATATTACATATTTTAGTTTGATAAATATTTTTTTGTTGCATGCTTTTCACCTGTCAATAGTAGACAACAATTTACACATAAATATGTAAATATGATTTCAATAACTGTATATTGTGAAGTGTATGATGTTGATAAAAATGTGCTTAAGTGACATTAATTTGATCGTACAAATGACCCCATACAGTTAGGTGAATGGTCTGCTGGTTGGCAGCTGGACTCCAAAAGTACGCCTTCTTTTCTCGCCCATTTTCTTCATTCCACAAACGACGGATTCCAAACTCGTAAAGATAACCATACCATCACCGTCAAAAAATGGACTACATATTAAATACTTTACTTGTCAAAGGGACCCAGGAGGGCTATGCATACTGGTTAGAAGTTCAAGTAGAACTACCCCCTGACCCCCCTCTTCCCTGTCGCTTCCGCCCCCAGAAGGCCACCATTCTGTCTTAAATAAGAGAGATGGTTCAAGAAGGAGCGATAGGGGACTACCACAATTGTCGTGCATAACCCATGACTTGTTTATGCATGCATGTATCGTCCTATTCTATAAACAACAACGACCTTTCCATTAAAAAATTACCATTGTATTATATGTAATATTGTACCTGTCAATTATTTAGGAGGGAGCTGACTTTCTTTTTCTGCGTTTGGTTAAGTTCTTTTTCTAAAAAACATTTAAGTCAAACTTAACTATTTAATATAGGTGTGGCCAAGCTCTTCTGCCTGCGCATTTATGCTAGGTGGAGCTTCGATGACAGGCAGGATTCTTAAGATCACAGTTATACTTTGGTAAATGTATTCTTAATTGGGCTAACAGTGATTCCGTTAGGTGCAACAAAATAACAAGTCATTATGAAGATATTTAGTCAGCCCTTGTTGATCCTCAGCAGCAATTAGTGATTGCCTAGTTTCAATATTTCATACGTTGTGGTAGAGCATCATGCACATCTTGGCATTGACTCGAAGGAAGCACAGCCTCCAAAGTACACCGGAATATTCTCAGCCTATACTGAACTGTTTGACATAACTTCAGAATGTTTCAGTAATTACAAATGTAGTTCTGAAACTATTTTTGAGAGTATACTAGGATCTCAGTTTGCCAATGCAAGCAACGGACATAATTTCCAACCCAAAATATCACACATCAAACACAACTTCACTCAAAATGGAAATTTAACACTAAGTTAGGTCCTCTTGCAAGAGTGCAATTGATTAAACGACTAGTGGTGTGTTTTTATTGGATTGGAAAACCATAATTGAATCTAACCGAAAATTAGCTTTTTCCACTTCGACTCTAACTATTCTACGACCAAAAATCATGTTAAAAAACAACTCGATCATGACTTTGACAAACTATTATTTGTGGATAAACTCAATTGCAGTCTACAAGCCAAAAAGCAGGCTAGACATACGTTGCGATGAATGCGATCTGGGGTTGGTGGGGGGAATTAATAGATTCGATCAATTGAGATTGGGCTGATCATTTTGACAAATTTTTATAAGATAGATCGCACATATTATTAAAAAAAATATTTTTGATAAAGTAAAAAATATAAAACATAAAAAGAGTAAAGTATCATAATAATATGGTTCTAAGTTTTTTGAAATTATATTTTAAAAAATTGAAATAAATTTAAAAAGTAAAATGATTAAAAGTTTGCGTTGAGATAGGTGGAGTTCACTTCTTACAACAAAAAAACCATCTTACCGAACAAAGGTAGAGTTCAACCATTATTAACCTGATAACTTACGCAATTACATTGGATTTAACATAATTCAGCCCAGTGTAACTTGTTGAACTGAAAATTCAACCTTGTTCAATTAGATCAAGTTAGAAAAGTAGGGTTGGATTATTTAGCCTAGTTACTCCAACCCGCAGTGTCCGTACGAACGCCTGTCCTAATTGTCAAATAGGCACAACTTATTTTTTATTTTTCATAAAACAACTTGATAATATGATTAAATGTCAACTAAGATGCAATAAAAGAATAAGACAAAAGTAAAAATTCACTCAAGCCCGCGCTCCTTATCATGTGCTTCGAGCTTGCCACGTACCTAACATGTACATCACCCCCTACTCTCTTTTTCCCCCTCTTTCTTTGCGTTTAGGATAGTTTCTAGATTGTAAGTATTTAAAAAAAAAAAAGAAAAAAAAAACACTCACAATATGAGATTTTTAATGAAGGGATAGTTTATATGTCAAACTTTCCTCGCTATCTCCAAAGATTTTATCGTGAGCTCTTATTTTATTTTAAGTGGTTCCTCCTATACTATATTATTTTAAAGATTTTATTTTTACAAGTTTTACTTTGATATAAAAGTTTTATAAAACTCACTTTTATACCTTTTTTATTTACTCGTCGAGTTTGTATAACTTAAAAAAAAATTTCTTATATTTATTAAAATTAAAAAAATAACTGTTAAGTCTTAAAACTCGAGCTTTTATTTATAACATGTTAGAACACTCTAATGAGAATTTCTCTTATAAAATTTAGATGTAAAATTTAAGACTCCGTCTATTAATCTGCATTAGAGATTATTAAAAGTGAGTTTTGATATTATAAACACCTACATATAATACAAACTGTCATATAATTACATATTGATATTTTATAACAAGTATTTGATTTTTCATATTCAACTTTAACATTAAAATAACATCTTATTTTATCAAATTAATGTTAAAGAGCTTACATTAAAACACAAAATATTTCATTCAAACCAAAGAGACAAGTAATAAATCCATGTCCTTAGGCTCTGCAATTATACCACCTAAATATCAGAGCATCCACCATTCAAGGGTTTTGTAAGAGTCTTTTATTTACTTTAAATGGTCTAATTATTTGTCACATCACTTTTAAAAAACTTTTTCTCTAATTTTGATGTTTAATAAGAGCTCACAATGGTACACTTAAATGTTAGGAAAGTTATTTTCCCTATGAAATTAGTGTTATAAAAATACGTTTTTTAATATTAAATTTATTTTTTTTCTTATTTTTAAGATTAAAAAGTCTTATATAAGACAGTTCTTAATTTTAAGACTATCTGCATATGCTAATAAAATATTTTTATAACACCAAAAACCTACATCTTAAATTTTAAATCATGTTTAAGAGATCTACATCGAAAATGCTCTATGTAAGAAATTAGCTACAGTTTTGTTTCCTTGTGCCTGGGTATGAAAACCATGCTCTATTTCCTATTTAAAATCTACTAATTATCACCCCTAATAATAATTCTACCTTTTTTGTCCTTCCTTTATTCTTACCTTTTCCTTTATTCAACCCGTAGTGGACCATGCTGAAGTAAATCAATGCTTTCATTTTCTCTTTTCCTTTTTCTTTTATGGCTCACTTTGACATAGACTGAGATCTATGTCCAATTGTTGGATGCTCACTCACCACTCCCAGAAAGCTCCTAGGTTTAGTTTACTTCACTAACTCTATGTTTAAATTAACGTATTTTATTAGACTATTTTTTAAGTTATTATTTTTAAGTATATATAAGCACACACGAATAATTGCCAGTGTTAGGGCCGTCACCACGTGACAGCACTTTGTGAAAACACAAGTGCCGTTTTGTAAGAAGCCATCATCCGAGTCAAGTTTTTGCTTATGTATTTTTTTTTTTTTTCATGCATATCATATTTTTTTTTATCTCAGCAAAAGTCAAAAGGTAGTGCATTAATTATATGAAAAAAAAAAGGCTATGCCTTTAACTGAGTGACAACACGTGTCCCATTATCCAATCAAGCGTGGTCTTGTAAAGACGGCCCAACTTCACGTGGGTTATACATGATTACACATGAAGTTGTGCATTAAGAGTTGTCCACTTAGGCTGTTCAGTGAAACACAGAAAATATATAAAAGAAAAAAAAACAACAGTACAAGAAAAAGAAAGACAAATAAAAAAAAAGGAACCTAACTTGAAATAAAATTTAAAAAAGTGTATTACTTGAATTGTTAGAAATAAAAAGAAATAGTTAATTATTTTATTTATTTAAATAATTGGAAGAGTAACTAAAAATAAATAAATAATTTCGAGCTTATCAAGACTCAAAACATGGGCTAGAATACGCAAGTCTGACTTACGAGGAGGTTACTTCCAAATCTTTAAAAAAGGCCCAAATTCATAAAAAAAATTCTCTGTTATTTCTGAAAGTGACCAATTTAAAAAGTTTCCTTTACTTACCTCGCGTATTCAGGCTCATTGTTTGGTGTAGACAAGATAACAAGTTAAATAATTATAAAATATAATATAAATTATGTTTAAATATTAATTCTCTATTAAAATTATATATAATTATCTTAAGAATGATTTTAATTTAATTTTTTAACAAATTAGACAAATGTATTTTGAAATAAATTTATACAACTAATTCTTATATCATAAAAATTAATATGATATTTAAAAAATTTCTATTTAATTTTAATATTCTAATAAATAATATAATTTAAATTTAAATGCCACAATAATTATATATATATAAATACATATATGGTAATATGTTAAATAAAAACCATGATACATAATATGATATAAATTGATATCAACAAAGTTATACAAACTTTTATTTTATTTATATAGTTACATTTTAAATAATTACAAATAAATTATATGAATTAATATTTTCTTTAAAAAACATTTGGATGATTAAAAGCTATTTTTTATATTTTAATTATTATTTAAATTTAGGTATAAATATTAGAGAGAGGAAGAGAGAAGAATTATTATATTGAATCTAATCCCACTTTCCGAGATAGAAAATACAATGATAAGATAATACTATCTTATCGTATCAGTGTCGATATATGATAATTATAATGTCATATATGGTCCACTGTAAGAGCCAAAAAGTTGAAAGTATGGAATTACTAAACTAAGCTTTGAGAAAAAATTGTTAGCACTCACCAGAAAGAAACCCATAAAAGGCTAAAGCAAAAGAAATGGTGAAATTACATAAATGTCACGCTTGACACTAGGTGCCAGTAAGCACTTCTCTTGATATAAAATCAATCACTTTTTTAAGGGGTTGAAAAGATGACAATGACAAAAACCGTTGTTAAAGCTCGTAATCTACATATATAATTGCACTTTTGGGAGACAATTTAGACGGAAAGGATGGCATAATCCAAGAAAGATGACCAAAGCACAATTAATTAATTAATTAATCCAAAGAACCAAAGGGTTTAAGGTTTTAAGATTAAAACAAGAAAGGAAGAGAGACCAACCTTGTCGCAGCCCGGGACCAGCTCTTGTAAAAGTTTCATGCGAGCATTGATCTTCTCTCTCCTAGCCTACAACAGAAAGAAACTCAGTTATGTTACATCACAACAAAGTAATTGAAAAACATTAAAACTTGGTAAAACTATAAAATACACAAAGTGATCAAAATTAAACAAATTAATTAGTGATTAATCAAGTCTTTACCCTTTCTGCCAAGCTATGACTATCTGTGGCTTGACCTCGACGAACTCGAACGTGGACGTAGGGAAGCTTCTCACCGTCGCCGGAGGTCTCATCGGCGACGCTCTTACTCTTCTTCGACGATCCTTTAACCTGAATTCAACAAAATCATCTACTATTTCAAGTTTTGAGCATTCAAGTATACGGTAAACAGAAAACCTATTTATCCAATTTGTTGCAAATAGGGAGGTTAACATCAACGTTACCGTTACTTTCTTCTCTCGCTCCTTTCTCTTTGCGGTCCTCTCGTTCTTGTTCTCAACCGCGGGATCCGACACGCATCCTTGCGTGGAGCACGGGTTCGAATCGGTCTCTTGCGGCTCGTTCTTCACCCTATCCAAATTCGAACCAGACCCGGCCGGAAGCAGACGCGCCTCCCACGGCGACGGCGAGTTTTCACCGGCGAACACGGAGAGCTTGGCGGCGCGTTCAATTAAGGCGGCGTTGGAAGGAAAAGTCAAATTGCCACCGAAAGAGTTGAGCAAATAGGGTTTGTGATTAGCACTGACGTGGCAATTAGGCGGCTTCCGAGCTCCATCAGAGTCCGGCGAGTGTAGGAGCTCCACGGCCTGCGTCGGCGGAAGCTCGAGCAGCGCGGTGAACGAGCTGGCGTTTTCCGGCGCCGGTGCCGGCGCCATGATTCCCTGAATTTCTTCGTTGAATTGAATTGACTCGAGTGTGGCGCCGTCGTGCACAGATCCGCGCAATCCTAGCGGAGCTTGCTCCATTGAGCGAACAAAACGCAGAGCAGAAGATCCAATTGAACCGGATTCACCTCGAATTGTGTTAATTATGCGAGTTCTGAACCGTAACAGTAATGAAGCGGACAGTGGAAATTGGAGAAAATGAAGAATGTGCGTGAAGAATTTTGTTGCGATCGAGATAGTAGCTAGTAGAAGAAGCAGTCCTCCAATGGCGGTCAATGAATTTCTCTCTCTATCTCTTTCTCTCTGCTTCTGTGATTCTGTCTCTGAGATTGCTTCTCAGCCATTTGAAGTCTGCGAAAGCAACGTTGCTACGCTACGGTTACTCTACTACTGTTGAGTACGTGTACGGTTCTAGCCATACAGTTTCGTTGAGGTAAGGTTAAAGGGAACGTTGGGACCACCACCCTTTTGAGGGCCCCATCTTCTGGAAATATTATTTATTTATTATTTCAGAAATACTGATATCAGAGGCTTCCTTCTATCTCCACCGTCGATTCAGTTTCATTCTTTTTTTTCCGCATAATTTGTTTCTTCCTTTTTACGATTACGGAGATTCGATGTGGCTGTGGATGACAAGAACCCCGTTGAAGCATTCCGTACCGTAATCTATTTCTTGCACTAACCTTTGTTATGACCCTTTGTTATTTCATAATACGGTGTTGTTTGGAAATGTGCGTGCCATTATAAAGCGATTTGCCTATATTTAGGTCATTGAAAGCACTTCCAATTCTCATCTTGCCTAATCTGTTCATTCAATTATTTATTACTTCCTCCATAACGTGCTTCACATGACCACAGAGTCGGCGCTAAAACTAAAAGTTCCGTTTTGTTTCTTTAATTCGGGGATCTAATCATAAAATTGTTTCATAGACATTCAATACAAAATAAATAAATAAATAAAATAACACCACAGAAATGACAATATTTTTTGATTGTTTGATAAGCAACACGCAACACAACTATAATATTTTTAATTCGCTTTATTATAACGTGATATGTAGGTTTAATTCTTCCATGCTCGTCTTTGCTCATTCTCTTGTATGCATGGGAAGAAGAGATTCCTTATAAAATGAGTTTTTTTGGTTAAAACATTTCAGCCTTCCAATATATGTCTTAAAGAAAATATTATACAAAAAGGCAAATAACTTGAAGCATATGCGAGTTAAAAAAACTCTTCTAATATTGGGTTAAAGTTCAAAAATCAACTTTCTGTAAACATCACAATTTGTTGAGATTATGATACACAAGTTAATTTTGAGCTTTAAAGATTAATTTTATTGCATAACTATATATTTAATTATATTATATGATAATGAATGTTGCACTTAACTACATTATAGATGTGAAAGTAGCATAAATAGGAATATTAAGATGAATGTGTGGTCATATAAGAAATGAAAAAATACAAAATGATTGTATACAAGGAAATGTATATAAAGCACCAATTAAGAGAAATATATATGACAAAAATCAATTAAGAAGATTTGACGTAATAATATTCTTAAAATTTAGGTCTCTAATTATGACAAATAATAAGCATAAAAAAAGGTTATTAGCTATGTTTTGAAGGTTTAGGGTTAAGATTATGAATATGACTTCTTCTATTATTCAACTAATTATTATATTGTTAAGTCTGTGACTATTCTTGGTATATTTAAAACCATAGTAAATGACATTTATGAGTAGTCTAAGAAACAAACCTAATTAGAGGAAAATAATTCTTAACACGTTTAGTGATAGAAGAAAAACATTAATAGTTAGCCTTTAGGTAAAAGGTTTTCTATTGTTTTGAAGGTATACTAATATGATGTACACTTTTTTAGTATTAGTTTTTAATGGTTATGTTCTTCTAATTTGATCTGAATATTTGTATGCAACCTCAGTAAATGCATTAAACTTTATGATAATATTAGAATTTTTATCATCCAACTTTGAATTTATTCATCACTATGTAATATTTTAGGTGTTTTACGTCGATTTTGACAATAAATAATGTAGTATATAGGTTTTATTTTAGGTGTTTTCACTAGTAAGGGAAAAAGATATTAAACCAAAGAGGGTACTAAATATATATTTATCAGCTAAAATGAAGTTCAATATTCATTCAAAATAGTGAACATGAACAAAAAAATCTACTTATAAAAATTCATCAACATCAAAATCTAAAGGCCAAAATAAAAAATAAATATATAACAATAATAAGAACTAATACAAAAATTAAAGACCACTTATAATCCTAAAACAAACCATAACAAAAATATTTCTTTCACTTATTACAAATTCTATTGTATTTGTCTCTAATGACTTATCATCGGAAATGAGTTATAAAATATTAATTTTCTATGAAAATAGTATATTTGAATTCACAAATGTGTTATTTTTGAAAAATCAAAGTATTATATTATTTATTTAACATGAATCCTAAGTTCCGTATGGGTTATATGACCCACGTCTGTGACGTAGTAGCTATATTGTTGTTTATTTCATTCAAAATTTTATTCATTAAAAGCTAATAAGAATTATTGTAATAATTTCAATAAAAAAACAAGGTTGATTATTTGACAATAAAATAGATTTACCATATAAAACATTATATACATTTACAGTACGAGTAAAAAAAAGTTTTTAATTATCAACAATATTTTGGATGAACTGAAAAAACAACACTATTTTGTAATTAATAAAAAGAAAAATCATTAATCATTAACAATACTTTCGATGAACTAAAAAAGATACTATTATGTAATTAATAAAAAGAAAAGTTATTAATCATTAACTATACTTTGGATGAACTAAAAAAATAAGATTATTTTGTAATTAAATTATACTTATTTATTATGTTTGTCTTTTATGTAATGAACAAAATCACAAAATAATATTATTTGTGGAACAAATAATCATTGATTGTTGATAAGAATTAAATTATTTTATATTGAATAACTGATGTTATATTGTATACATATATAAGTCAGTTGTACTTATATGGAGTTAATTAAATATCTTTTTTTAAAATTGATTAATCCTTTATTGAATGTAAATCAATTTATATTTTCAAAATATTATATGACTTGAATATAAAAAAAGTATACATACATCTAGAATGTTTAGTTAATTATGTCGAGTTAAATTGTATAATTTTTTAAGAAATCATCATAAGAAGATGTTCATACATCAACTTAATTTGTAGTCTTTTTCATTCAAAATCATGAGAAATAATATTTTTTATTAGTGTCTTTTAAAATTTCTTAAATAAATTGTAAATACTTTTCGTATCTATATTTATCTTATTATTTAACTTGAATTCATCCAAAAAGAATTTAATTTATGTATGAATATCTCGCTTCTTAATGAAAAATGTGTGGTTGTATGTCATTTGTGAAAATTTATTATTTAACAATTCATAAGTACATAAATTTAAATCAACATTTCTTTATTTCAATAGATTTTGACAATATTTTATGTTGGTTTTCAAATGGCATGCAATTAAAATGGTGAGATCAAAATCAATTTTAATCAAATATATAGCAATGATGAGCAATACAAATTGTAAAGTTATTAATTATTGAAAAGTTATTAATTTTTCAAACTGTCTAACTAGACAATTCAAAATTTATCACTCCCTCCTCTATTTTTTTAACAATAAAATAACTTAACCTTTATACTAAATTTTAAACAAAATATCAAGATTCACTTAGATGATGTAGACTTTCAAAATTTTGACAACAATGTAAATTTGTCTTAGTTCAAACACTACAAACCTAGTTTCAGTAAATTCAACATATCATGCAAAGTAACAAAAATAAAAATAAAAATTAATATATATATATATATATATATGTTGGAGATTCCACATCGACTAGAGATTAGACATTTCAATAGTTTATAAATGGGTGCAAACCTCACTTTACAAGCCGGTTTTGTAAGGTTGAGTTAGGCTTAAATTTCACTTCTTAATATGGTATCAAAGTCTATCCTAGCACGGTTCTTGGGACCACCCGCTATCGGACCACCCTTAAACAATATGGTCTCACGATTGAGTTGAGCAGTCTCTACGTGAGGAGATGTGTTGGAGATCCCACATCGACTAGAGATGAGACCTTTCAATAGTTTATAAATATAAAAAAACCTCACTTTACAAGTCGATCTTATAAGGTTAAGTTAGGCTTAAATTCCACTTCTTAATAATTCAAGTGTGGAGTTGGAAGTCTCACATTAAGTGGTGATAAGTAATATATAAGAAGAAATAGCCACAAACGTCTCATATTAGGTGATGATAAATAATATATAAGAAGAAATAGTCACAAACTCATTATTTTAAGATTTTAGATTGAAAATAACATCAATCTCCTTACTATATTCATCTGAAAAACACAACAAATATGAAAAATAAAACTAAACAATTTTATACATTTAATTTTTAATAATATCTTTGACCTGCTAATATTTTTTGTCTAATATCTTCTTTCACTTGGGTTTTTTAATGTAATATGTTCAATCTTTAATGTAACATATTCAATTACATTCTCCTTTAAAACAATATTTTCATCGAATAAAAATTTTCATTCAAAAAGTCATTTCTTTTAAAAAAATTATAGGAAGTTATATAAATAATAAACAATATTTTCATCGAGTAAAACTTTTCATTCAAAAAGTCATTCCTTTTAAAAGAATATATATATATATATATATATATATATATATATATATATATATATATATAGGAAGTTATATAAATAATAATGCTATCCCTAGTAGTTTTTAATTTAAATTGTGATATATTATCCAATATTATTTACTTAACTATGTAATGACTAGATGATCGTTTAATTGTTCTTCAAAGATTAGAACAAATATAATTTGAACTTTTCGGTTTTTTTTTCTACCTCTAAACCGTAAAAAGGAAAAAGTAAATGATATTTGGTGGTCCCTGAGAATCCTAAGTAACCTATAAAGTTATAGTAGCTAACATCAACAAAGTACGAAGGAAGTGTAGCCCATGAAAATTTTACAGAGTTAAAAAAGAATATAATGAAAGGAGCAAAAGTGTATATCACCTTTTTATAAATGAGAAAACAAAAGTCGAAAATGTTTTTGTTTTATAACATGTAATGGATAATAAAATAAATAAAACGAAATACATTTTTTTACATAAACCTTGACACGCCTAAGTAAGGCCTAACCACTCGTTAATAAACTACTCAAAATAAGCTTTTATTTTTAACTCAAAATAATCTTCTCAATGATAAGATATTCTCACTAACATATTCGAACACTCTCATAATTTATTATAATATTAGGTAAATTAGAATAAGTTGTTGATAACTTTTCGAAACGAGGCCATAAGATACAATTATTACTTTTCTTTTTATGATAAGGATCAAAATCCTTCTTGCTTTTTAAAACCTGCAAACCACTGTAGTTTTGAAAGGATTATGCCATTTTATGATAAAAGTTAAAACTATTTAAACTAAAACATATTTTATATCTCTATAAATTTTCCGAATTTTGTTTTATTTTCTATTTTTTAAAAGTTGTTGTTTTCTTGTCCTTGGTCAGTTATAAATCATGTTATACTATTGGACTATAGTTAATTAGGACCACAAAAATAACCATTTATAAACTCAAATGATTGCATGTCTTTGTACGTTTTTTACAGTCTAAAACCCTAACATAAACTGTTATAATACAAAAAGTTTCACAAAATATAAAAATTATAACATAGAGAGAAACAGAGATAACTGTTGTTTCTCAAAGTATGAAATAGATTCATATCAACAAAAGAAACTAAACAAAATTCAAAAGTCTTGACTAAGAAGAAGGATAGAAAAAAAAAAAAAAGAGAGAGAGAGAAGAGAATGAAAAACAAAATGAAAGTAAACATTTGAGTGAGAAAAAATGTGAAGAAAAAGATAGTGATGAACAAATTATGCGCAGGGTAGAGAAGAATTGCAGGGAAACAATGAAGTTTCTCTTAGTTAAAGAGTTATGTGAACATATATATATATATATTGCCTTTAGTGCTATTTCTTTTTGCTGACAGCAAAGAAAAAAGAATTTGTTTCCATATGTGCTTAAGCTCCAACATATTATTTATAATTGGTTGTTTATTTCATAAGTGTTTTTTATCACGATAAGGATAAGAAGAAATAAATTATAAAATTTGATAAAAAGAATTCCTATAAAAGCTTATAATTGAATAGTTGAATTGATAAATATTTTTGATTAAAAAATTGTTAATAATATTATAGTTAGTGAATAACTTAACTTTTTTTTCATATATAATAATATGATATGATTGATAATAAGATATGGTGCATGTTAAAATTGTGAGTGGTTTTAGTTATATTATAAATGTTTGAGAATTTGGAAAAGAATATAAGATTCTTTAATTGACTAGGGTTGGCAAGCAGAGTCTAGTCCTATTCAGTGTTTTAGCATATTGGATCGGACACATTGGTATCCCTATACTATTTGGCTATATCACTGGAACAAGTTATTTTCATTTAACAAACTTGCATTGGAGGTTGGTTTATCCTGAGTGAAGACCCTGACCTCACATAAACCTAACAATGGCATTATCGAAGTGAAAATAGGTTCTCCTTTATAGGACACTTTAGCAAGCATAATTCATTTCAACAGTTATAAAAGTGAAAAAAAATTGATTGTAAGAGACAACACTAGAACTGTTAATTCTGAGTCTTTGAGAAAGGACAATGGACAATGTACCATTAATTCTCCCATTCTCAAGCAATGCTACTAAAGAGTCACACACACATGAAAGGAAACGAAACCAGAAGTTATAATTAGTACTCAAGGTTTGGTTGTTCAAATTGTACCATGTACTAATTTAGCTCCCACATCCAATGGTGGCCACAAAACATATTTTGGTTTCATTTTGGTAATGATGTTTTATTGATAAGTTAATGTATTAGGTATTCATAAATGTCATGTGACATGTGATAAGAAAAGCTTGTCAACAATTTGTTTTATTTTATTTATTTATTTATAATTGGAGGGTGGAGAATAGTTTTCTATCTTCTATAATTTTACTACGCTTGATGAGGCTATGAAAAGGCTATATAAGATTAATAACACTAAAAATATACAAAGGAATGAAGGTGATCTTCCTCACATTACAAATTATTCATAATTAGTTTGACTCGTCATCAATAGGAAGATGGAAGATAACATAAAAAGGTAAGTGGGGTATAATAGTTTTTTTAGAAGTACTTATATTGGTAAATAGAAATCTTTGAGATTGATATATATACTTAGATAATATGTCAAAATGTGATTAATAAAAAAAAACATTATAGTCTTTACCATTATAATAAAGAATTGTTATTGAATTCCTAAAGTTTATAAATATAAGAACTAAAATGGATAATATTTGTGAACTTCAGAAATAAAAATAATAATTTTTAAATTTCAAGGTTAAATTAAAATAATCCAATTTTTAAATTTTAAAAAATAATTTAATAATTATGAATGAAATGAAAGGAAGATGGTCCCATGAAAATATACAACAAGATTGTTTACACTATTTAACGTGAAAAAATAAAACATATAAAAGAAAATGTTTTCACAGAGTTGCATGTAACTATGAAGGTATATGGTCTCATGAGATCAAGGAAGTTATAGGTTGAACTGAAAAGATAGAATGTTGATATATTTCTTTAGTAGATAAGATTCTGATAGATATAACATTCTTTTATATATAAAGGGTTGAATATTTTGAGAGAAAAATATTTTTATTTAACAAAGAAAAATAATATAAAGGATCTTTTATGTGGTGTTAAAGTTACTTTTTTATCTTTTTGGCTCTAGACTTTTATTTAGTATCGTTTCTTGTCTAGAGTTTATCATTCTAAATTTAAAAAAAAAAAAAAAAAAAAATTTTTTTTTTTTTTTTTTTTTTTTTT
>Ga0209700_101464_pt1 | contig 49052 bp, 19 predicted proteins | sample SiratroredBW_FD_187528 | JGI IMG/M metagenome (GOLD analysis project Ga0209700, IMG submission 187528) | Root nodule microbial communities of legume samples collected from California, USA - Siratro red BW (SPAdes) (version 2) | ecosystem: Host-associated > Plants > Roots > Nodule | place: USA...
AAAAAAAAAAAAAAAAAAAATATCAAATGATGGATGACAGTACTGACATATTCATGCAATTACATGTTTAATTTAATAAAGAAATTGAAAGAAAATAAAGAGGGAGAGAGAAAATAATTAGAAAATGAGATGATTTATAAGTTTTTATTTATAAATGAGGTCTTTCTTCCACCCACTCTCGTCTCTGTAATTTATTAAGTAATCACTGAATAACTTTCATTTTACTAATTTTTCATTTCCGAAATTTCAAATCTTAAATCAAACACATTTAGTCATTTGAAGAACCAGACATGAGTGAAAGATGGTTGGGTCGGGATTATGATAATCCATTCCTAAATTTTGATTTTCCCAATTTCCTATATTTTTATCTCTTCCCGTGATCTGAATAAAGTTTATGATCAACAGGTTATATGTGACCTCATATATTTCTTAAATTTTGATGGCATCAATTTTTTAAAAAACTAACTTGTCTCATAACTGAGATGGCCAAGATCATTTGTAGATTAAATTAAGATGGTCCAACTAGTTGGTTGAGGTCTTGCACAGTTCTACGTAAAATACCTTTGAAAGAAGAGTGGTCAAATAATATCTGAATGTGTGTGTGCAGATAAAATTTACCTATATGATTTATAATGTAATGAGTCATATATGTGAAGTTCTTTGGAAGAAAAATAGTATTAATATATAATTTTCTTATACAAAAATTATATACAATAACTAGAGTGCTAATTAAGGTAAGAGAGAGTTCGTGTCAACCTGAAATAAAATAGTTCATACAATTCATATGTATGAAAAATAATGTCATACTATCGTAAACATGCTATCTAATTTTTGTTTTTATGAATGATATAATTTTTTTGGAAACAACTCCATTTAAGACAATTTTGATCATTAAGAATAATGTTTATTCGTATGATGTCAGTATATGAAAACGTGTGTGCATGATACGAAAGGATGAAGTGTACAATTTGGACAAGTGATTTGATAAAGATATTTATTCAGTTAATTTAAATTACTTCAACAATATCTCTTACAGGTGTAAGCAAATTTTATCCGGATATAATTACACAAATATTTATGTTATAAGTAATTTTTCAATCTTCTGATTCAAACATCAAATATTTCTAGTACTGTATATAATTATATACATGTATTTTTTCTATTCTTTCTTTTTATTTACAAATATTTCAAAACTATTGTTCAAAATTAAAGAAAACATTTTATCAAACTTTTATGTATATTTTGTGTGAGAGAGATACTCCACCGTTTTACTTCATATTATTTTAATATAGTTAAATGGTTGTTTTAGGTGTAAAAATATATAACTTTTTTTAAAAAATCATATATAAAATTAACATTCTAATTCAATTTAGAAAAATATTTCTTACATATTTTCTAATATGTATATCTTTTTATATAAAATTTATATTAGGTATAATTATAAATTTTGAGATATTAATTAAGTTGGCACCTCAAAACTCAACATGTTATTTTAATATATATTTTTTCACTCTGTTTAAAAATTATTAAAAAATATTGTTTTACAAACTAATTTTATAAGATTAAATTAAACTTAAAATTAATATTTTTTTTATATAATATTATAATCATTTATAATTTATCTTAACGAAATTTAATAAATTTATTATAAAATTTACTACTAAACAGCTATCATATCGTTATAAATATCTAGTCTTTAAGTTAGTCTTATCTGAATAAAGATAAATATAACAAATAGAATATAATTTTTATTGTTGAATAAAAAAATAGAGTATATATAATTTTTTTGATTATATTCTTGGAAGAAGTAACAAGAAAAGGATAAAATAAAAGTTAGTATACACATACAATGTTGTTGATGTTATCTTACTTACATGATCGACTAAGTATGATAGTTGTGTCAAATTGAGGCAGTCCAAAACTAATAATCTACAGATGAGGAAAGAAATATTATTATTCTTCTACTGAAGAGCTAGATGTGATGATCCTTAAGCTTGAATATTTAAAATTGTCTGTCTTCTGGTTCTAATAATGTTATTTATAACCAATTATTTATTGGACTTGTAATTTTGTATAAGAATTAATTAAGGTCTATTACCTCATTTAAACGCATATGAAATTTATTTATTTATTAGACTTTCTTAATATATATATATATATATATATATATATATATATTTGATTATGTATTTATCTTTTTCTTAATTATGTATAAAATCCTTCTATAATTACATGAGATGAATATCGTTTGTTTTTATTCACTGATATTCGTATTTTAATATATTTTATTAGCATTGAAAGACAGTATTTGGTTAAGTTAAGTTGACATCCTTTTCATGACTAGAATTTATTACTGTACATATAATTACACAATCTTTACACCCAAGAGATGTGAAACGAAAATGGGTTGTAAAGAAATTCTGTAAAACCTAGAATTAATTAATAAAAATATCATGAATACATGTTACATTTTTTTTGGTTATGCAACGGATAGAGAAGAGAAAAGACGTAGAGTATGAAGATAGCTATATGAACAAAAATTTCGTATAAACCAATGGCATACATGAAGTGCAATGGACTGCATATTTTTTGGTAGATTTTTCTTCTCACTTTGGATAAGTAGATGAATAATTATATATGTACATAAACCCAGCAGCTGAGGCACGTGGCGGGCACCAACCCTTCATTGCACATGCATGCATATTACTGAGATTACGTTATGAGAATCCCACTATAAATAGATGCAAAGGGTTTTGCTCTAATCATCTTATACAGTGTAATTGATTTGCTTGGTTATATAATTTAGGTCATCAAGCTTGTGCAACCAAATGGCACTTTTGGAGGAAATCCGAGAGAAACAAAGAGCTCGTGGCCCAGCCACCATACTGGCCATTGGCACCGCAACTCCATCCCACTGCATTTATCAATCTGACTTCACTGATTATTACTTTCGAGTCACCAAGAGCGATCACATGCCCCAACTCAAGGCCAAGTTAAAGCGCATATGTAAGATCAACGTTATTCTCTACAAATTCATGCACCATCTCATTTTGATAATGATATCATGTCACTGTGTTTGCATGTTCAACTTTTGCCTTTTTTTTTTTTTTTTATATTATGGATCCTTTCATGCATCACATGTATAAACCCACGGTTTCATGCAGACGTGAAGAAGTCAAAAAAGTGTATGTATGCATACAAAATTGGATTCGCCCATCTCAATGAAAAATATTAGAAAAAATAAGGAATGATTCTAAGGGTTAAAATACGTTGTGCTGTGCAATATTTTTTTTATGTATTTATGATTTTTTTTTATGAAAATAGCTAATTTGTTTAAAGAAATCATTCGACGATGGGAAGATTTCGTAACCTTTTAATTTAAGTAGAAAAAAGATAAAACAAAAGTTGTGACATCAAGATATTATTTCATTAGTTGATATTTGTTGCTATTGGTTGAAATTTTTTGCTTCCTCGTAAAGTTGATAGGATGTTCATTTTATTTTCTTTGATGTATAAGCACGATTTTAATTAAAAATATGTCATGTAAACACTAATTTCCTATTTTTGTAAATAAAAAAAATCATATAAAAAAAAATACATCACAATAATATTAAACCGAGTTTAATATGATTACTCAAACAATAAAGAACAATTAAATGTGACTTATAATATGTTATTTTATTATTTAGTATTTAATAAAATAAAAACCTACAAAATTTGAACGATTATTGGATTTTTTTGTAGGGTCACTGTCTTTCTTTTCCTTTTTTAGATATATCTTCATAAAAAGATAGATAAATATCAACTAAAACGCAAATATCTATTAAAATATTTTTCTTTACTGGTTTTTATTTCATTAAGTATTAAATAACAAAAATGGTACATCATAAGTTATATATCATTGTATGGTTTTGTGGTGTTTTTTTACTATTTTGAAGTATCCATGACTATATCACATGGATATTTTACTCTCTTTATATTGGGATGTCCAGAACTCTTTTTTAACAAAAATCAACATAAAGAATGTTAATTATTTTTGACAACATGCCATTTCCCAATTAAGGGAAACATGTATTTTTTCCAAATATAAGGATTTATATAATAAAATTCACTTGAATTTGATTTAAAAACGAGATATGAAGGAGGCTTTTTGTGTGAATAACAGGTGAGAAGTCGATGATAGAGAAACGGTACATACACCTGACTGAAAAAATGCTGAAAGAAAACCCTAACATAAGCACTTACGAGGAACCATCCCTGAATGCACGCCAAGATATATTAGTTGAGGAGGTTCCTAAGCTTGGTGAGAAGGCAGCATCTAAAGCCTTAAAGGAATGGGGCAGAAAAAGATCAGACATCACTCATCTCATATTCTGCTCCACCTCAGGTGTAGACATGCCAGGTGCTGATTACCAACTTGTGAGGCTCTTAGGCCTTAAACCATCCACCAAAAGGTTCATGTTATACCACCAAGGTTGTTTTGCTGGTGGCACCGTGCTTCGTCTCGCTAAAGACCTAGCTGAGAATAATGTCGGAGCACGTGTTCTGGTGGTGTGTTCTGAGATCACAGTGGTCACCTTTCGTGGACCCTGTGAAACACACTTGGACTCCTTGGTGGGACAAGCACTCTTTGGAGATGGAGCTTCATCCGTGGTCGTTGGATCTGATCCTGACACGTCCATCGAACGACCACTGTTCCACCTTGTCTCAGCATCGGAGACAATTCTACCCCACTCCGAGGGGGCAATCGAAGGACACTTGCGTGAGGTGGGGCTAACCTTCCATCTCAAGGACAACGTTCCTCAGTTGATTGGAGAGAACATAGAGCAAAGCCTTGAAGAAGCCTTCCACCCACTTGGGATCGGTGACTGGAACTCCTTGTTTTGGGTTGCTCACCCTGGTGGCCCTGCAATCTTGAAGCAGATAGAAGCAACGCTAGGGTTGAACCCTGAGAAACTGAGAGCAACTAAACAAGTTCTGAAAGAGTATGGAAACATGTCGAGTGCATGTGTGCTGTTCATACTGGATGAGATGAGAAGGTGGTCCTTGGAGAAAGGGAAATCTAGTACTGGTGAAGGACTAAAGTGGGGTGTCTTATATGGTTTTGGCCCTGGCTTGACCATGGAGACCATTGTCTTGCATAGCGCCGCCATGGATCCAAACATCTAGAACCTATCATTGTGTGTGGATATGTACACTTATACACCAACTATCAAGAATAAAATAAAATCACGTCGACGTGTACAACATGTACAACTTACTTTACCTAAGTTTTTCATTATTATCTAGGTTTTGATAAACTACCCCTTTTGTGATATAATAAAGAAGCTTGATATTTGAATCTAGTTAAGTTGTTTTTCTAAATTATTCTCCCATACCCAATATTTCTTTCTTTTACACTACTAAAAATAGTATTTTGTATCGAATTTCTACACCAAAGTTTTTTTGATAACTGAGATAGAGATTAACGTGGCGAAACTTTCTAGATTATGTAAATATTTATATATCAGTTATACTTTTAACCAATCTGCAATAATTTCTAATATTGAAGCTTTGACTGATGTATAAGAGAATTATTACATTTGTTCAACCTTCTACTGTGCATAAAAGTTTAACAGAAAATTGCATCCTTTCTATTCCAGAACGTTCATATCCCAAACATTAATGTTTCACTAAATCGTTCGCTTCTGTGTAACTTCCACACTGTTATCTTTTCTGCTCCACCCTTTCACTTCTCTTCCGATGAACACTACAACTTCTCTTCATAAACCTCCTCCACACTCAATGCTTGCTCTTCCTTGAAACCTTCGACGATTTCCTCACTCTCTTTCGCTTAAATTCGTATTTTCATGGTGAATCTTTCACTTTAACCATTCTAAGTCCATATCAGACACTTGAACACCTGAAAGAGACAATCTTTCATGCTCAGATGGAAGCAAAAGGACGACTTATCAGTCCCACTTTAGTTCTCATCCTCGCCCCAATACACTAATGTCGTCATCGTGATGTTGATGAATGATGGCACGTCAATCCACTCACAAACTGAAGGGGTTCTTCTTCATCTTCTTTTTGGGGTATTTGCTTTATTGGGTATGAAATTTCTCCTTAGACTCGAATTGTGTGTTACTCTTTCATGTTATATTCCTCAAGTTTGTTTTAAAGATTCTTTGGCCATCAATTATTTAAATTGCATAAAGAATGGGAGAAAGGATTCATCATGTTGAGCGAAAATAACAGAGAAACGAAAATAAATTTATACAAAGGAAATCAGCAACTGCGTAAAACAGAAACTGCTAACAGACTAACAAACAAGCACAAAATGGTCAAGAGTTCTACTAATCATGAGAACCAATCAAGCCCCTCCTGAATCAGTTAAAAAGAGAATGATGATCCATTTCCTTTTTTATCTAATTAATCTTATTTTTAGAATTGGCTTCTTGATGGGTGAGTGAGTGTATATGAGCATTAACTCTATCGATCTCTATTCTCCAGTGTTCAGTTTTATTCAGGTTCTAGCAATTTTCAACTCCTTTTTTATTTTTCTTGTACGTTTCCTCAATTTTGCTTCCTTTGTATTTGAGAATATATGTGTCAAATATATGTATCTTTCTCGACCTAGATTTATTGTGATGTATATTTATGAATTATGTTTTGTACAGTATGTTAACACTTTCTTAACTTTTTTAGAAGCTTTTAGGAAAATTATTTGAAGGATGTACGATCGTAGGTAAGAAAAGTTGACTTAAATCATTAAGTTAGCGAATAAAAAGACATAATAAAAAAAAATATTTAGATTTTTTTTCTTGCTGTTGAATTGAACTGCATATTATTTTATTAGAAAGATATCATTAAAAGAAAGTTGTCATTAGTGTAAAAGCAGAAAATAACATTGTAAATACCGCATCACTTATTGCAAAATTGTCATTAAAAAAGTGAAACAACTACATTTTTGTAAATAAGTGTCAACATCTAAAATTAGTATAATATATGAGATATATTTACTATTAGGTGTCAAGTGCCTCTTTTCGCATTGCACTGTTCTTTTATCTTACACTGCTTATTCTTTAATGCATAGTTGTTCTTGCTGTTCTTTGATGTTGTCACCACCACGTAAGGCTGCTGCCACCATGCTACATGTCCATGCCAAAGTCATCCCTCCAGGTTAGCTATGTAATGTTATTTTATAAAAAATATAGGTTTCGTAAGTGATAGTAAATTTTATTATTTAATGGTTAGTATTGAATTTGTTTGTTATAGATTTTTATACTCCTATTTATGATATATTAAATATATTGTCCGATTCTTAATAAATTGAATTATTTAGTTTTTGAACCGACATTTTTTGGAAGTTGGTAGGTCGGTTGCATTTTGTTATAATTTTTAGATGTATATTGTTAGAAAATTTTCTCTTTTTTATATTTTATTCAGAATTATATGGTCTTTTTAAATAGAAATATCACAATATCATAAGCATTTTAAGAAACCAATAAATTTATCCTCTAAAAAAACTGAAAAATAAAGATAACTAACATATATAAAAGACTGGAATTCGCAATATAGAACATAGAATACACCATGGCTGCTTTCTAATAATTTGGTTACTAATAATTGATTCAGTTTATCAATTCAATAAATTATTATTCTAACAATTCCTCTCTTAAATTGACTAATTTAAATCCTTGATACTGGAGATCACTCAACTTCAAGAATAAGTAGTTTGTTAAGGTCTGGATGAATATGTTAGTGACTATTTTCATCATTGCAATGAATTAAAGTAATTTTTTTTTCTTTGTAAATATCTCTTAACTAATAAAATTTCACATCAATATTTTTCTTCTATAAAAGACTTAATTTTTTTTTATAATTTGATTTTAATTTATTATTGGAGATCCCAAATCGATTAGAAATAAGACATTTCAATAATATATAAGTGGGTGCAAATTTCATCTTACAAGTCGATTTCATAATATTTAGTTAGGTTTAAAGTCCACTTTTCAAGATGGTATCAGAGTCATTTCAAAGTTGGGTCAATCGGGCCATCTGCGATCGGGTCATCCTTAAATATGTAGTCTTATGCACGAGTTGAATAATCTTGGTACAATCTTGGTACGAGGGGGATGTGAGGGGGTGAGTTGGAGATTCTAAATCGACTAGAGATAAAACCTTTCAATAAGTGAGTGCAAACCTCACCTTACAAGCCGATTTTGTAAGGTTGTGTTAGGCTTAAAGTCCACTTCTTAAGAGTTATTGTCATAAAAAATTATAATATCCTTTATTTTCTTAAATTTTAGGTCTTCAAGAATTTTCCTCAATTATATGGTTGGACAAATACAAGATATAGGTGCAACAAACTCAGCTTTACCATTGGATAAAGTAACAATTAGTTGTTTTGTAAAAGACCGTGAAATAGTGCATGTTCCAAGCATAAAGACAAAATTAGATGTGTTTTTTCTAACATCCAAATAACTTGCAAAATCATTGTTTGTAAATCTAATCAAAGCACATGTTTCGCCTTTCTTATAAAATACCTGAAGTTATGAGTTCCTTATAAATAGGGAAGAATTCTTTTTGACAATAACCTCGTATACATGATGTCTGGCCTAGTTGCAATAAGATACGTTAGGATGCCAACTATTTTTCTTGAAATATGTGTTATCAACCTTTTTTTCTATCATAATCTTTATGTAGCTTTGTGTCACATTCAACTAAGTTGTAATCCCTCATTTGAAACCTGTTTAATATTTTCCCTTCTGAGATAGTAAAATCTCATATTCTAATTGAATGACTTTTATACCTAAAAAATAATGCATCAAACCTATATATCAAACATTTCAAATTCATAAATTCATTCATCATGGACATTTTGAATTCGTGAAACTTGGTGATATAATTTTCAAATCATCAACATATAATCATACTATCAACATTTTTCCTTTGTCTTCGAGTTTCTTTCTCTTCTCATCTGGAATATGGGTATACCCAACCCGCAAAAATTTTGAAATGATCTACGGTCGATCTCCTTTCACTCCAAGCCTCCTTAAGTGTCATGTTTTGAACAGCAAAAGATGGGCTTCCTTTTAGAATATGAACACTACAATTTACAACTTTAGGTCAAAACACCTTTGGAACTCACCCTTGTGTTAGCAAACTTCTGACTATGTTAAGAATTATACTATTTTACCTCTCGTTATAAACTTTTTCTTGATGTCATGCTCTTCACGATTTGTTCATAGAGTTTTAGTGATCTTTCCTACTCTTTTTTTTTTCAACTGAAAGTTTTAAATGCACCAAAGGCTTATGACTTCTACTTTTAACTCTTGCTTTGAAAGTTTTAAATTCAGCAAAGACTTCTAACTTCTCCTTCCAACTCTTGTTTTAAAAGTTTTTAATGCACCAAAGGCTTATGTCTTCCCTTGTAAAAGATACACCATATTTTTAGAATAATCGCCAATGAAAATAATTAAATACAAATGTTCCAAAAAAATGTCAAATTATATTGAGATGGTTTATGATAAACCACATGTGTTTTTATTTAAAATTTATCAATATTTATTAATGTTTGTGTAAATTTTATAGTTTATTTTCTATTATATATATGATTTTTTCTTTTAGAACACACGATGTTATTGTTATAATTTATGAAAAACTTATATTTGTATGGGTTTATAATTTGTATAAATAACACGAGTAATTTTAAATTTGGAATGTCACACTTTCTTTTCAAATAGACATCCAAGTTATTTACGTACAATTTACTTTAGTACTTACTGAAATAAAATAAAAAATAGATAAACTTTGAAGTACGGTTTAATTTCAAGGATTTCAAAGTAACTTTTTAAATACAAAACGTTGTAATTTCAACTTATATAGGGCTGAGTTAATGCTTAAATTTTTGAAATACTGAATATATTATATTTTCAATCATGTAAAACCGATTACATTAATTTATTATTTTAAAATAGAATTTATTTTAACTACTAAAAATACAATAAAAGATAATATGGTAATAGTAAAGCTATAGATGTCTGAAAAGTAATACAATGTATTGAGATTTTACCGACTAGTACGCTTTCATTTAGGATTGTGGGGCTAGTTTTGGTATTTCACTCTCTAGTGCTTTCCTTATGTGCTTAACGAATGTCATTTACGTGGGTGCTGGTTTTTTCTCCTTAGTTCTTTATTTTAGTAGAATTTAATATTTTTAAAATTAAAACCCGAAGCACGATTTTAGTTTGGATGTAAATATTAATCCCTGCTGAAATGACATCCATATTGAATTATTCAATTCTAAACAATGGAGGAAAAACCATTCATTCCTTCCATTTTCAAAATAACAGAAATTGATTATGCAACCTAGGAAACCATGTTCATAAGTAGTATCTGACCTATTCTCTTACAATACAGCATTTTCAGATTATGCCTTCAGCTCTTTAGCCTCTATAGTCATGTCTTTCCATGTCAGGTATCAAAAAAGTCAGGAGATCTTAATAGTTTTACAGCCTACAAAATATCAGTCATCAAAAAATACAGCAAATGTAAGATACGGGGTATTATCAGTCAACATAATACTGGAAGGTTAACAAAGTTAAACAATAACTCGAAGGTTAACAAAGTCCTCCACAAAATTCATGTTGTCTGCGACTCAATTTGGATTGCAGCCTCTTTCTCCTCAAATCAGAGTATTGGCTGCGGTTAAAAGCATGTCCATTGCACCACCTCTTTCCAATTCTCTTGCTCGTTTATTTCTGTGTTTCTTTTCAAGTTTAGCATTTGGCTTAGCAGCATCTTTCCCTTTTCTGCTTGGCTCGTTACATTCATATGCCCTTTTAGCATTGTGAATTGCTTGTATCCCAGCATCACAGAGTCTGCAGAACCATTTCCCGCTTGGAATAGAAGCCTGTGGAGGTGTCAAGCAATAGATGTGATATCCACGTTCACACCCATCACAGATAACAATCTGATCATCATCTCGATCAATTAAGCAAACACAGCATAAACAAGAAGGGCAGTACCAACAGTGACCATATGACTTTAACTGCTTCTTTGTTAAACACCTTACATGGTAGTACTTGTTGGAGCAAAACTTATGGCCACATATTTTTATCTTTTTTATCTTTTTACCATCCGCTTCAGTTCTGCAAATTTTGCAAATGGGTGTTGTTTTCTCACCTACAGAAACTTTAATCCCATCAGAGGTGTGATTTGCATTTTCTTCAAATGCATTTTTTGTTTCCTTGATTGGAGGAAAGTTTTCATCACCATCTATGTCATTTGGTTCATCATTTAACCTTTCACATAGTACACAATTCTCATGTGGAGATCCAATCCCATTAGCAGTACACTTGGCACAATACCAGCTTTTGTGGGGTATTATTTCTTTCACAGCCGGCTCAATACAGGACACATGGTATATCTCCTCACATGAATCACAAACCAAACAGTCTTTGCCATCTGCCTTCTCTCCACAACGGCTGCAACTTCCGATTTTGTACATAGCACACTCTTGCGTCTGTTCTGGCTTCTTGTGAGAACCAAATTCTCGGTTGTAGGACTGTTTGAAATAACAAAATTAAAACAATTTTCAAGGCCATTTTAATAAATATTTCAAGAAAAAGCTCCAATAGTACCAAATAAAATTAGTATCGACATATGGCAAGGATTTTCAAGGTTAACATTCCAAACATTCATAGCAAAAGTTTAAAAAATCTAGCATGTTTACAGACAGGACTTTCAGCAGAAAAATATTACATAACACCAAACAAGTCCCGCTTCCTGTCTTATTTTAGCAAATCCTTAAACGCCATAGGAAACAGTAAATGCATTATGCGTGTCTCTCATTCAAAGATCAGAGAATTTAATGGTTAAAAAAAATATTTTCTAATATGTAGGGTTTAATTTTTATTTTTTTTTGAAACAGATACTATAATCACGGTTGCAATCCATTGTCCCCGATAATAATATATACATTTGAAATCAAATAGATACAATCAAAGTTGTTAGCACCACTTACCATCAGTGTACCGTTATCTTAAATTTCAAGTGTTCTATCCCATTATGAATCTTAGAAAACTTTGAAAAATAAAGCTTAACTAGACCATGATAGCCAGCCAGGCCTTGAGAGCAGCAGGCCCAATTGGTTGAAAGCTTATGTTTAGTAGAATCAATGGGATCGTTAGGTCTTCTATCCTGCATTGGATTGGACACTAATAAAATTACCCTAATTTAGCCTGTTCAAAAAAGGAGAGAAGGAACCAAGGAGTAACTAGGTTACGCTAAAGCAGAAAGAAAGTAAGGAACAGTCTAAATTAGGATAATTTCATTTATGTCCAATCCAATAAAGATGACTTCTTTATACTAGAAGACATAACGGTCCTATTGATACCACCCTACACTTGTGCCAGATTCTACTCAATATAAGCTTTCAGCCAATTGAGCCTGTGAATGTTTCTTTTGGACCTGCTGCTCTCAAGGCCTGGCTGGCTATCAGACCATTTCACAAAATATTTAGTCAACTAACTACAATATTTTCAACATAATTATTGTCTGTTCACATATGGGGATATAACTTTCATAGTTCATACCATAACATTTTCCAAAAGATAAACATGCATATAACCAATAAATTTCTGGTCTATGGCCAGCAAAACAGACAAACAAAAGCTAATGAACAGAAACAGAGATTCCCCATTCCAAGAGTTACAGCTACAATGACAAAGCAAAAAGAGGAAAGATGTGATTTTGGTCTCTGCTGTTATGATGCTGATCATAGCTAAAATTAAGAATCAACTGCAAGTCTCTCCACCATGGCATGTGCAAACTTTCTTCTTAAACTTTTCTTTGATAATAATCCTTTTCAAAGTTTATACATTGATATACCTATCTGATTCCCAGACATCAAACGGTAAAACAAATTGCATTTACAGTATTACTTCATATTTTCTAAACATATCATCTCTCCAATAAATTGTATGTATCAAAACACAAACAAACTGTATCGTGCCATGCCATAACATAAAACACATTTTGAAAATAAATCTGAAAATCTGACAACTTCATGATAATCTAGAGAACATCAGATCAAAGTTTTAAAACTCTTACCGGCTGCTTCTCATTTTGAAATGTGCTTGGTGCTGAAACTCCTACCTAAAGGTAAAGAAAAATCAGGGTTTGTATAAAAGGACAGCAGATAGTTGCAACATACACAAGAAGAACAAAATAAAATCCAGAAGCAAAACAGATCATGAAACTTGAGATATTGACAGAAATTTTGTTACCAGCTCAGAGTAGGAAGTTGTTGACATGTTGGATAGGCTCTTGGCAAGAGCAGCAATCTCATTACCAGTGTCTTGAAGCTTTCTCCAAACCTAAATGCATAATTAATACAAAAATAACAACCAGAGACCAAAATGGTTAGTTTGTGCAATGGTTATACAATTTAATACACCAAACAAACCATAAACAAAATTATGGCAGAGTTCTGCAAGATATGACCACAGGCCACAGCTCAAATCAGTAGGAAGTTCAAATAACAAAAATATCAGAATGATATTTCAAAATATTAGCTAAAAATTAATAAATACAAATAGGACCAAGTTATCAGGAAGATTGCCAGGTTGTCATCAAATTCAGATTCAAATAACGAATTGCTGGGTCAATTTTTAATCGTGAATCATAATTTGTAATGAAATAATAACTTGAAATGTATCATATAGATTATATATAATATTCCATATAATAAATTCAAACTATAAACAGATAAAAACAACTTAACCATAAGTCTCAAAAAACAAAATTATTAGTTACATTTGAGTTAGTGAAACCTCCTCTGTTTCAGTTAAATGAACACGGAGCAATGTAATAACCAAATAAATTGCATACATTGAATGAGTGGATGACAAATATAGTGGGAATGTGGAATAATCAAATAAGATAAATTCAAAAGTGCTCATTGAATTCCTTTTCATGGAACAATTTAAGATTATATGACTTTGCAATTTCTTTAGGTGAGAATTGATGAAAGCAAGAAAAATATAATAATGAATTATTGAATCATGTGATTCATATTTCATGATACAAACTTGCACAGATTCATTCATCTATAATATAAGATACAAAATCATTAAGATTCTTCCTATGATACAAATTGATAGGTAGCTGACTCAAAAGATTCAAATCATGAATCCTAAGATTCTTATAATTGAGATAAATAACTACTAGATCCCAAATCATAACTATTAGTCGAAAAGGAAAAAGGTACATGACATGCACACATGAGCCCACCAAACCAACACAAAAGAAAAAGATCAAGAAACTCAAGAGTAAACACTTGAAAGCATTACAGCGTACAAATACAGGTACAAACCATAAAAAATAACATCATTTTGTCAACTATGCACGTGTACTTGCACAGTTGCACACAATCCTCCGCTGCCTCCTTTTTTATAATATATATACACACACAGAGATTATCATAAATAATCAATTTTCAAAATCTAAACCAAACAACCTGACACTACAAAGATTTTACAAATAAATTATTTGTTAAAATATGAAATTATTTTGCCCTTCTTTCAAGTTTAACTGAAACCAAGTTTACAGTCCAAAGAAAGGATCTGTTCACTGCAGAGTTAAGAGCCGATCAAACTCAAACATTTGATGGCTATAATCTTCATGGTTGAATTTCCGTTAATTAAAATATCTAGAAATAAGAGCAATATTACATTGATGTCAATATTGCGTAAACATTAGCTACAATACTTAGACCTCAACATCACGGTTCTAGGTAAACCAGATATTTGGCCATCTACAATTTTTAAATTGTACCGATCACCACATAAAAAGAGACTGCATAATTTACCTGTTGCATATCTGACAAGAAGAGTGCTGGTGATTGGTCATAAGCTTGCTCCTTCATCCTTAAGTTCATGATGGCAAAGTCAAATACACTTTCAGGCTTCATTCCCTGGAAATTTTGAAGTAGAGCCTTACACAATGAACGGAATTTTTCTGAGGTTAAGATATTACAGAGCACACGCTGACACATCTCAGTCACACCATGGTCAGGTAATTCACTGGAACATCTGTTACACATGACATCTGCATGTTGATTAGCTTCCTTCCCTGTTCTATGAGAAAGCCGCTCAGATTGTGAAGAGCATTCTTGACCATCTTTTTCAATTATAAAGGTTTCCTGCAGACAAAAATAAGAAGGGACATAAACCAAAACTGGCCAAATAATACTTTTGGATAAGTTGAGTAAGCAGGATACATATTGTTGCAACTGAAGAACCAACCATAACAGCAGTGGCATGATTATGTTTAGGATTAAGTGCTTCCCTAATGCACCCCTCCACGCCACCATTGCCATCACCTAATGACTGATATAAATGCTTTAGTACAATATTTCCCCACTGTCCTTGGGAACAATCATCTGAAGTATTGCCTAAAGCTAGATCACACGGTTTCTTCACATCCTGCAATAAAATAATAATACTCAAAATACAGTATTGAAGATATCACCAAGAAACAGTATCTCTTGTACTTCAGAACATTTATCCGCCAGGGTGAGAGTCGTCCCATGCTGTATTAACACTGAACTACAAAAAAAAAAAAAAAAAAATAGTTCTATCGTGTGTTACCTACCCTACATTTAGCTTCTCAACCCTCGAATTAAAAATATTATGCACACCAACACGGTATCATTTTATAGTTAACCTGGATGTTATCTGTCTGAATATGAATAAAATCATTAAAAATTGAGCCATTCCTTACAAAACCGAAGAAGTTAGCCCCTTGTACAACCAAATTTCAACATAAACCACTATAAATTTGACACAGTACACTGCATCCCTTGCTTTTTAAATATAAAGCACATAGGTTGCAACTAGGCAGACTCCATTTTTAGTGTGACCAGAATAAGTGTGTAGATATAGGAGGATCTTGTCATAGCAATGCCAGACACAAATAAAGCAAGTTAGTAAATTAGTCCTCATGTCATCAAAGTCCATGGATAGTCCATGATCAATATGTTCTTATATATCCTTTTTATGCGGCCAAACATATACTTAAGTTGCAACTTAACTCCATTTATCAGCATAATAACTTTAACCAAAATAGCATAGGTACACGATAATCTACTCATAGAAAACAGAACACAGAATATAGTAATATAAAAAATTAAAATAAAAATGATGAACCATAGTGAATATAGTGAATGTTTCCATAATTATATTTTTTTTGTGACATTCAATTTAAAGATTTAAATTCAACTTACATTAACCAAAATGTCAATCAAATGTATTACATCTCATCAAGGGAAATACCAAGTCTTTATAAGCATACATGATATACTGAAAGATATATAAATGGGACGGCACGTAACTCCACAAATCATCTAAAATATAAGGGCATCAATGAAAAAAATATGTACATAAGTTGCATTGACTTCATATTAAATATTAGCCTTTTCCAGATTATATTTTTCTGTCTTGTATCAATCGCAAAGCTTTATAAATATTACCTGATTTCTATGTCTCTGCAAGTAACCAAAAACCTAAAACCTGATTCATTAGCACACATCCTAAAGAATAAGAAACCAAAGACGGCTCCAAATAACCTGAGAACGATGAAACCTCTTCATTTTTTCCCATTGATGACTAAAACAACCATAACCAATTACTAATGCACACCCAAAAAACAACTAACCACAATTATTTGTTGCAGGCACTGAAAGTATCTTACATGCTAATGAACAATTTTTTAGGTTTTACTCATGTGTGCCTTTTCCAATTCATGTCAACACAGAACTAAAATCCTAGCAGGAAACTACTCAATGAATCCTGAAAAATATAAGCAACAAAGAGCATACAGAATATAGCAAATCCCTAAATTGACAAGTTTCAACAAAGAGGATAGAAAACCTGATCTACTAATCGACTTGAAGTGGCCATGCCTGCTCTGCATTGTTCCTGAATTTTGCCTCTTGAACTTGACTCCTTACGCCTCTTATAAGTTCGTAAACATTCCACTCTACCAGAGTCACCTTTAACTCCAACTGCCACCCCATTCCTAAAGGGTTCACTTCTCAAGACCCTAACCTCTCCAGCAACACCATTTGCATGAACAATTGCCGCCTCATCATTCATGGCTTCACTATTCAAATGTTGTCCCTCTTCAGTGACACAATTCTCTTCTTTAATTGTCACCTCACTATTCATGCCTTCATCTTTCAAACACTGGACTCGTTCATCACATTCGGTCTAATCTGCATAGCTTCCATCCTCAGTCCTAAGAAAGAAAAAACAATACAAATAACAACAATAAATCGCAGTAGAAGAACACAAAATTAGGGTTTTACAGTTCCCATCGGCCAACCCTCAAAAGATTCAAAATTTCGTAAGGATTTGGATACCCAAATGCCTCCAAACCCTCAAAAAGACTATTAGAAGTCACAACGCTTCACTAAATTGTCCTCAATAAATGATGACAGTTAAAATAAAAACAAAAACTGCAAGTTGGGGGAAGAGGTTACTGGCAGTGGAAATCTGAATTGAAGTGCAGTAACTACTCTTTCATATGGGAGTGTGATAATCCAAAGAAGAAGGAAAAAAAAATGTATATGTGCACCTTAGTAATTTTCCAAACCAAAAACCAAAAGGGCGCGTCTTTCCAGTTTCCTTCCCACCCTTACTCTTTGTTACTGCTTGATCACGTGTGTTCTTTTACCTTACTTCATTTTTTCTCGATGTTAAGATGTTTTAACATTTTCTCATTATTATGGGCGGAAACAGAGGTTCAAACCCATGTTATTTTGTAATTATATTGACTGTTATTTTTTTGTCCAATACATGGTTTCTTTATCAGTTAAATATATAATATCTCTATTAATACAGTCCTTATTAATTATCTCTACAGATAAGAAGCATCAAAATATACAGACATTTACTAAATATAATTCTTTTGATAAATTATTATAAATCATAGAAGAAAAAAAATTAACGTAAGACAGTAAGACAATCTAAAAAATGTATATAAGAAATTATTATTAACATATTACTTAAGCATAACTTTTATACAAATATCTTATTCATCACTATTTATAGTTAGATAAAAATTTAAAAATATTTCATGTTATTGTCTACTGCGGAAACAGAGACCCTTGGATGTCTAGGTATCCAATGTAATACAATAAAAAATATAATTAAAAAACAAAGTATTATAATTATTATTATTATTATTATTAAAATAAAAAATTATCACAAAATAAATATTATTTCTTTATTTATATGATGTTATGATTACAGGATATTTAAAGATAATTATCATTTGTTTGAGTGTTTTTTATAATTAATAAAATGAATTATATTAATAAAGATAAAATTAATAATAAATTATAAATACCACTATTATAAAGTTGTAATAAAGAATATTCATTTTATTGATAATAGTTATAGATTCAAAGATAAATATTATTTATTGTACATAAACTTTATAAATAATAAAATTAATGAAATAAGTTATATTAATAAAAATAAAACTAATAAAAACTTGTGTATAAATGGTTATAAAGAAAAAGTTCTCTTCGCCATTAATTAATAATTATATATAACAAATAAGAAATATAATTATAAATTAGATATTATAATAATTATTAAGATAAAAGTTTATAAAATAAATATTTTTATATAATATTATAATTAGAGAACATTTGAAGATAACTATTATTTATTGTAGATAGTCTTTTATAATTAATATAATTATAAAACTAGTTATATTAATTAGAATAGAATGATTAACAAATTTTATTATTAAAATAATCACAAAATAATAATTAAGATATTATTTATTTAAAAATTAAAAGTTAGAGGTAATGGTATAAAAATTATACTTTCATTCGTATTTAAATAGTATTTATCGTTTTATTGAAAAATAATTTAACTAAAATTTAATTAAAAATTATAAAAAATAGTTTTAAATGTAAAAAATTTAATAATTGAATTATTATTTATAAAAAAAGATACTCTCACTAAATTATAAATAGTCTTAAGAAATATAAATATATATTTTTGAGAAAGTAAAAATTCATTTTTTTCTATAAAATATCTAAACCTTTACTTTTAAATAAAATAATTTTTTATTTAACTTTTAACTAATATGATCTTTTTTTAAAAAGGTATGATTTGTTAAAAACATAAGGAAGATAGATCTTTAACTAAAAACTGTGAATATGAATAATTTTTTAATAAAAAGTAAGAAAAATAAATATTTATCTTAAAAATAAAATAATTATTTAAGAATATTTTAATTGAAATTTTTCAAAAAAAATAACTATATTTAGTATAATGGATAGAGTATAATCATACATTAAAAGATATAAAATTATAAATGTGATTAATCTATGTTTAGATTATTATATATCGTACTAATTTTAAATATAAAATAAAATCTATAATTGAATCACTTGATTAAAGTTAGCAATACAGCTTATTATGACTCTAATTTTTTGACTGCTTTGAATTTTTTTAATAATTATATTCACTTATTTTCCTAAAAATGTTTTTGAAATTCTTTTATAATTAAGATACAGATGTAACTTCTTATTAGTCTATTTTCAAATATAAGTTATAACCTTCTAACAATTACTTGTTTCCTATAACATTAACTGACTAACTCACTAAAATAGTTTAACAAGACTTGTGATTGAAACATATTAATATGTATATATATTTATTTTAATACATAATATATTCATAGCAGTTCATAATATAAATAAGTGTAAAGGTAAGTTATTAAAATAAATTTTCAAACATGAAAAAATTATACAAGAATATATTTTAATTATGAGATCACAATCATTCAATATTTTTTAAATACTAATTTACATCAACAATATAAACTCCACAAATAGATTTATAAAGTTAATGAGATTTAACAACAATATTGACTGATCACAATTTTATCAATTTCAGTAAGCATCGTCATAAAATATAACTTAAACAAAAATACAAAATCAATTAAATACTCTCAGGATTGGTATTTTATGCTAGCGATTTATCAACCAATGTAATATACGTAAATACTACATCAATTATAGAATCGATGTAGAAAGTCTATTAACATCGATTCTATAACTGATGTGAAATAACTGATGTAAAATGTATATTTTTCTACTAGTGATTCATTTCACATTCAAGATAAACATTCATATACAATCCAATAGACAAGAAAAAATAAAGAAAAGAAATAATTTAACTTATCATAATATTTTAGCTTGAACAAGAATTGAATCACTTGAACCAAAATCTGATTGTGATAGTTGGCTGATTCTTTATAGTGTTTTTACTTGAGTGTAAATTTTTTTGCATGAATGAAAACAAGATTGAAAGTAAGGTCGTTTTGTAATGTTATTTTTGTTTGAGCGGAAGTTTTTTCTTTTGAAAAAAAAATAATTCGTGCACCAAAATCAAATTAGTTTTTAAAAAATATTGTAATAATACAATTTCTAAAAGATTTCAAAATGATTAATCTAAACCATAACTTGTTCAAGTATTATCATCCGCCAATTTCAATTTAATACAAACAAATTTAAAATTTTAAAATCACGTGACCAAATCACATTTAGATTATTTATCCTAAAGTTATATAAAAAAATATAAATAATTTTTCTTACTTGAAATTCCTTATTTCAAGAGAGAATTCCGTTTAAACAAAAAATTACTCAAAATCTATACACCTAAATTAATATATTTAAATATAATCAAATCTTAATGCAAAGTTAACAAATTAAAAGATCACTTTTATCAGTTATCCTCACCAATATTAACTACAAAATTATAAGAAAAAATAAAAAAAAGATCTTTAAAGTAAATAGAAAATGTTTGAAAATCTCATCAAATATGATTAGATTTTAAAAGAGAGATTTTGAGGATCAAATTGAAAGAAAAAAGTAAAGGGAGAAAAAAAATAAAAGTGAAAAAAGAGAGAAAAAAAAAAAGGTGATGGAGAAAGGGAGTGAAAGGTTTAAATTATCCCTAATATCAAAATAATTTCAATTAACTTATTGAGAAAAGGGTAAGGATATAGTATTCATATGGGTAATTAAAATACTAAAAAGTCTGTTTTTCAATTAATAAAATCAAGATTAAATAAATGATGTTATTTGAGGAGAAAATGAAAAAAGATAAAAAAAATTTAAAGAATCAAGAAAAAGAATAAAAATTAGAAAAATGAAAAATATAAATATTTGGATAGTAAAAATGTTTTACTAAAACTAAAGAAGAACTAAAAAATAATTTGTTAGCTTCATTTTAATGCAAATGTTTATATAGTTCAGTTTTTTTGTTTTATTTTCATTTATTTTTAAAAAAATACAATAATAAAAAACATTTAGAATCTAACTCATTCATTTTTATTTACTTGTATTACCCTAAAACAAGAGAAAAGGGAGGAATGAGGATAGATAAAGGAAAGAAAAAGACAACAGAAAAAGACATGGGGGCCACAAAATCATAATAGAAAATCAGAAGAACAAAGAAAAAACAGAAAATGGAGGCACAAGAGGAAGAGAAAAGGGGTGAGGCACAAAAGACATAGGGAAAAAAAATAATAATAGTGGAAGATTGGTAAAAAAAGAGAAAACAAATGAGTGAAGAAACAGGAAAAGCGGAGCAGTAAAAGACGGCGAATGAAGGGAAATCTGAAAGAGAAAAGAAGAATAGAGGGGTTGAGAGAATAGTCGATTTATATATTATATTACTATAAATTATAAATTAACTCCTAAAAATGTATTTAAAAATTATTTATGAATTGATAAAATATTTTTTATTTATCTTTTCACAAGATCCATTTTTTTTCACATTACGTTATTACAAAAAAATTAATTTTAATAGACCATCAAAGTTATTGCAAATGGTGATAAGACTTTGACCCAACTAATTTAAAATTTCGGCAAAATAAAAAATCAATTTAATAATTATAATAATCTTGGAATTTTTATTATTTAATAATCTTGAAAATTGTTTATTATTATATTGAGTCTACTCGTTTGATAATTAAAACTTTTATTATTGTCTGGGAACTAACCAAACTTAATATGAGAATGTAATATGTAGTTAATGTGTAACAAATTTTGCTTTTATAAAGGTATTAAATATACTAAACTTAAAAAATAGCTAATTAAATTGAAGTAAATTATAAAAATCAAATTATTTGTATAAAATCGGTGATATTTTAATGATAAAAAATTTAAAAGTAAAAATGAATTTGGAAAAACAATTAATAAAATAATGATGAGGCAATGACGGTTTCACAAAACGACGTTTCTCAGCAGGGTAGTTTGTCGTTTGGAGCGTGATACAGCACAGCATATCAGAGAAGAATGCCTCCGCGGCGGTGCACGGCGTCTGCGGCGGCGGGGCAGACGGGGAGCAGCGACAGCGAGAGCGACTTGACTGTGTTAGTCATGCGGTGCCTCTCCTGCGAGGAGCGATACATCGTGGACGACGCCGGAACCTGCAGGGAGTGCTATCAAGAGGCCAACGAGGCAGAGGAGGAGCTCCGCCTCGAGATCGACGACCTCAAGTCGAAGGTCTCCTTCCTCACACTCTCCTCTCCCGCTCTCAATCCTTCTACCGCCGATATCGTCCTCGTTGCCGTCGACGACTCCGAAGCCGCACCAATTCGCGCTCACAAGCACGTTCTGGTCAGCCAATTTTTCTTTTCGGTTGCGATTGTGTGTTTGTGAATTGATAATTCGTAATCAATTGCGACATAGTATATGTACTGTTCTCCAATTTTAAGTCTCCGTAGTGGTTACTGAGATCGAATAACACTGAACTCCGTCCCTCCACTTTGACTTACTTTTGTTCAATTATTTTTTATTGATAAAATTATGTGCTGAATATATATACTCTTAAGCCAATAATAGATAAACCACCACAGGTCTTGCTCCAAAGAATCAAGAGTAGTCAAAGGAGCAAGAACAAACAATGAAACAGATAGAATAGGAGAAAAACAACACCTAGATTTTACGTGGTTCAATTAGGGCATTGCGCTCTAGCCTACATCCACGGCAGCCACTATATTGATAGCGACATCTTTTTCAGTGAGTACAAACTCTCTCTGTTTAGTTACAAGAGAAACTTACAAACAATTTCTGGAATCAGAGAAAGCTATGCAACATTAGATACATATAGACTTAGCCAACGAAAATCTATCTGCTTCTCAGCTTAATAAAACTTGTTATGAAAGAAAATAAGCTAACAGAACTAACGGTTAGCCTGACAAGAGGTTGTCATAAAACTTGTTAACTGAACCAAACAACTAATACACACACAAGTTATGTGTGAAAGATTTATGATATCAATTTGCGATTATTCAGTGAACCTTGTCATTGTAAGCTGTGGTGTTACCGGGTTCTTTTCTTGGTTTGTGGTCATGCATGTGGAAGTTAAAGTATACATGTGTTGATAAGGTTTCTTGTCTATCTGGTATGATAGCATTTGAATTTAGAGTAAATCATCAATTTGATCTTAAAGTGTTTCTCTCTCTCTCTCTCTCTCTCTCTTAAGTGGTCTTTAAAGCAAGAACTAGAGGTATTAGAAATCATGTTGAGTAGTCCCTTAAATTTTGAAGGATTGCTTTAAATTAGTCCCTAAATTTTACTGAAATACAACAACATAGGACTAAACTGGTAGATATTCAGTATTTTAGGAACCACTTAATTTATTACTTTAGAAACTATTTATGAATTAAAGGCTGCAGCTGTTATTTATTTTTTTGCTTACTAGTTAAATAAACCATTTTGTGATTTAGACTGTCTGATGACTTAGGTAATACAAGGTTTTAGGTTTTAAGGAGTGTGTACTTCTGTTTTTTTCATTTTTTATTTTGATACCCATGCTAGGGAGGTGAATAATGGTTGTTTGACATAAATTTTATCTTGTGCTATTGCATGAAAAACGTGGGACTAGACTTGTTTGCTAGAGGTGACAAATTGTCTTCAGTCAAAAGCTCTGATTGCTAACAGCTAAAATAGTCAAGCAAAAAGTCCCTTCTTGTGTGGCATACTAGATTGTTTTACCTATGTTGTTCAAAATCAGGATGGGAGTGAAGTAGTTGTATCAAGATTTCCATGGTTCTGTTCTGTCATCTCTATCTATCCCATACCAGCATTTGATTGAGGATATGATTTTTCAATCAAAACCACATAGACCAGTAATATCAGTGAGTGAAATAATAGTATAATATGCTATAATAACGATCAAATGAATTGAGAAACAGTTTTAGCCACAGGTATGTATGTTCATGAAAGGGTGAAACTTTTAAATAAACTGATGCAGTAACTTGTTTCAATCATTTATTTGAACTTTTAGTGTTTACATTATGTTAGCTGGACAACATCATCTAAATAGTCTCCTAATCCAAACCTTGGTTTTTGTTCCTGTTTTTTGCTTTTCAAATTTTCTTTAAGCAATCTTTGACAGTGGTTGGTGAATTGACCCTGAAGCTGCTGTATATAGACTGGATTCACAAAACTTGCAGTTCAAACCACATTGAATTGGATATGTAAATTGATTAACAATATTTAACACAAAACCTTTTAATCCCTGACTGTTTTATTTTATCATTAGATGAGACACGCACCGCATTTTCTTTGGGTATTGCTTTATGGTGCAGTCTGGCGTCCTTGATTAGATTTTCTAAATTGATGTAGCTATGATTTATTCTTGTGTTTTGGTTTTTCTTAACGAAGCTAATGATATTTTATGACATAATCAGGTTAGTCGTTCTCCTGTTTTCAATGCAATGCTTGAGAATGATATGGAAGAAAGTCGCAGTGGCACTGTTAAGATTTCTGATGTATCATATGATACTCTTCGTGCTTTTGTTAACTATTTATACACTGCCGAAGCGTCCCTTGATAACCAAATGGCCTGTAACCTGTTGGTTTTGGGAGAAAAGTATCAGGTGAAGCATCTCAAGACTTATTGTGAGAAGTATTTGATCGCCAAAATGAATTGGAATAAGGCTATTGCAAACTATGCCTTTGCATATCAATACAATTGCAAACAATTAAGAAGTGCGTCCTTGGCAGTGATCTTGGACAAAATGGATTTGCTCACTCAAAATGAATATTATGCAGAGCTCGTGGACACCAATCCTCGTCTTGTTGTGGAAATATATGAATCATATATTGGCAAGCAATTAAATACTGCAGGCACCTATTAGGTTATAGAAACAAAGCTAAGGAAGTTAGTGAAATCAGCCTGAAGCTGGGGTGGTACTTCTGTTGGGATTAGATTCTTGATTGATAATTAGTCTGTGGTAGTATATAAAATGTACATTATCATACACTACTACAGTTAAACATGCAATTGGACCTACCACTCCTTTCATTATATTACTGTTTTTTACATATTACCTTTGGTTCTTGATAGACTGGATATTTGTATCAGTGCAGTGATTACTGATGAAGTTTCCTCATGGTTCCTTCTAAATGCCATATTTACAGTGCTCTTGTTGCTGATTGACTTCTTTAGGAGGAATAAGAAATATAAAAGATATGGGTGGAGACAGTAGTGAATTCGAACAAGTAATGAAGGGAGCTTTTCATCATGCACTTTACAAATTTCTTGACACTTCCTATTCTTTTTCTAATAGATTTTTGGAATGTATTTCATATAGAATTAATAGGAGATGATGTAAGAAAATGGTGCGGTACAGACATGCTAATGAGATGTGGGAAGAATGTCATAAATTTGCAATGTTATAAAATATCAACCTATCTAAAATATTATCCAATGCAAGTGAATTTGCAATGAACAACCACATAAGTAAATTAAAAAGTAATTTACAAACAAATTTCACTTGTTTAGAATGGAAAAATAGAATTACAAAAATGATTTGTATCATTTTGGATTTTGCATGAAGTTTTTGCATTATAGTAGCATGAGATGTTCATGAAAAATGTTATAATAGAGAAAGCTCATTCGGTGGCAGGTTCCAAGCGTGGTGTTGGAGGTGTGATTAGTGATAGTGATGGGCTTTGGAATACTTCATACCTGTTCGGCTTTTGATGGGGAGTTGTGGGAGAAGCTTGAGAGAGATTTAGTCTATTCTGACCCAAAAATTGCAATGACTATCAGACAAGTTCTTCCTACACCCTGATATCCTCTTTCTGCACTCCAATATAAAATTTATAAAATTTTAATTCACAATTGTTCTTATGAAAATTACTTAAATAACCTTTCTTTATTAGAAAGGTTTTCTTCTTTCCTTCGACAACTATAACGCACAGTGCAGCACAGTATCCGTTTTCTCTGAAATCCATCTTTCACAGTCTCGTTTTTGAAGGTTTTAAGGATGATTGAATGGTAGGAAAGACTTTCCGACCATTGTGCAGTGTTTTATCGGCGGCAAAGAACGACGGGAAGGTAAGATTTTTCATTTTGGTAGATTTTTAAATTTCCGATAGGGCACCTAGATGAGCCCATCCGGTTCTCATTTTTTGAATTTTGAGAACCGGACAGGCCATCGTCCGGTTCGTATAATGACAACCGGATGCAGTGAGGAAAATTTGAGAATGGCATATGAAATATATTTGTGTCCCGATGCCACCTCTCAACAAATCCGCACATGAGGCCCTTGTCCGCTACCTCATAACACATGTTGCATAGAGACAACAATCCGTTATTCACAATCAGTGCAAACACCTCAGTACGAGGAAGACCAAAGTTGTTAACCTTTCTCCCATGAGAGACCAATTTTAGGACTCCATGCTCCTAAACAAAAGACAACACCAATTAAACACAAAATAAACACAACAAGTTATAACATAATCTTACCTCACCCTCCCACAATCTCAATGCGACATGGTGATTATAACTGACCAGAAGAGACACATCAGATGGTCTCCCAGGAAAACCTCCAGCGTCACCACCACCAATACAAGGAGCGACACCAACAACATGAGGAGCATTACCACCAACAGCAGGAGCACTGGATGAAGCACCCCGATCCCCTCTACGAACTGATGTTGTAGGCCTTCTCCGACCTTCATGCTGGGAACTAGCTCCTCTGGTCATAGCCATATCTGTCAAAGTACAAAGTCACTAAGCAAAAAAAAATAATTGAAACATTGATAATCGGATGGCACACCCATCCGGTTCACACTGGCAAAATAATGAGAACCGAATGACACCCCCATCCGGTTCTCATTTCCAAATCAAAACGAAAACGTCCGATTCTCATATCCCAAATTGGAAAATTCCTCTGTTCGTCGTCGACAGCGTCTCAAAACTCAAATCAACTACTCTAATCAGCAATATCATTTACTAATTGCTAATAAAGACAAAAAAATTACTTACCTATTGTTTGTTTGAAGGATTAATTGAAGATTTGAAAAAATAAAAACAAACGGATGGTGAATGATGAATCTGTGAACCGGATGTCTTTTCTTCACAACAGCAGCAATGTATATACACATATTCATGTCTGGTATGGAGTGAAGTGGATGAAGTGAGCGGTGGCTACGGTGGCACGAAAGCTTCACACGGTGATCAAAATGGATGGAGGTAGGGATTTAGAATGTGAGTATCAGATATAGAATATTAGGGTGGAGGCTAATTTAGTTTTTTCACTTTTAAAGTTGAGAAGATAACTGTTATTTTATATTTTGTATGAGAATGTTGGAATAAGATATCTTATAACAAAAGCTTGCTGTATTTTGTTTAAAAGGTGCCAACATCCTAAGCATCAGGAAAATGTATTTGCACGAGCCTAACAAACTACGAACACTGTTGCAAGCAAAACGTGGTTTCGAGTTGCACAATTGTTATTAGTTTTCTTGTATTTCTATAATTGATCAGAATCATATCTATTTAACTAGTCTACTCCTAGAAATTATGGCTTAATATTAAAAAAAAAAGTGGCTTATGGGTATTTATTTCTGTTTAGTAGAGAGAAATGAAATTATTAAAATAAAAAAGAGCGAAAATAAAATTAAAACTAAACATTTTAATTGAAGATAAAGAACGCAAAAATAAAAATAAAAATAATTACAAATAATACTTTAAATATCACTATTTTAAAAATATTTCTACCTCTTTTATGAAATAATAAAAATTAATTTAATATAGTATAATAAGTTGTATATAAATTATTTACTGCACTTAACAAATTCTTAATATATTAATAATGTTCTTATTATTTTTATTTTAATATTTATGTATTAAATAATTTTTCTTCTATTCGTACAGAAACATTCTATCATAACTATTATTCTTAACAATAATAAACATGATGTTGAATTCTATTAAGATATTTATAACTTAATATAATTAATTTTAAAAATTCAATTAAATACATCATCTTCCAATATTTAGTTTTGTGATAACTATAATTTAATGTTAGTTGAAAAAATACAATATTTCTTAATATTTATAAAATTATTTTTTATTATTTATTAAAAAAATTTGTTAGCATTTATCAAAAAAGAGAGAAATTAACTGTTTCTTTTAATTGAATTTATCTGTGACTCTATGGAATGTGAGAGACAAAAAATTATTTAATAAGTAAATATTAAAATAAAAACAATAAGGACATTATTAATATATTAATATATTAATAATTTGTTAAGTGCAGGAAAAAACTTATATCAAGAAGTAATTGCTCCTTTTAAATTTGATTGCAAGAAAGTTATTGTTTTAAAAATTATTTTCACCTTTTTTAAAATAATTAAAAATAATACAATAAATATTACTATTTTTAAATTTGTTTTCACCTTTCTTCTGTAAAATAATAAAAATTGATTTCATCTTCTTTCCTTTTTCAGTTTCTTTTCGACCAAATAAATAAGTTAACTTCTCTCAGCATATGGGTTTGTCACGTTAGGAAACATATTGATTGCAGGGTAGTTATTATGGAATAAAATCCAAAAAAGATTTGTAAAGATCTTAAATTAAGAATTTACCTAAATTAAGCTACATATTATCCTTCTTTCTTTTTACACACTTTACTTGGATTACTTTCCTCATGGTGTGAAAGATTATGTCTTTCATAAAACCACATAAAACAAATCTTCGTTGAAACATGATTTCTTTTCTTTTTCTTGTTTTACTATTAACCTTATCTTAATAATTTTCTTCATTTTATATTTTAATTCCCATATAAAAAACTGTAAATTTTAGTATTTGAACAATTTTTGTCTCAATATATAGTAGTTACAAAAGTATTATAGCAATTTTATACTGCAAAAAGTTTTACCTGCTATTATTAACAATGAAACCAAAACTTATATTTTTATGCATGTGTTGACACTTAACTTATGGTTCTCTCGAACAGTTACTAAAACTAAAATCAAGAAAAATTGTACATAACAAAAGTAAATAATTTAAAAAAAATTCAGTACTACCTTTTTTTTTCTCTCGAGAAAGCATAGATTATGAAAAAACAAGTAGGTTGGATGTAACTTTTTAATAAAATAAATTTATATCTAACTAAATTTTATAAAACTAACTTTTAAGTTGATATTTACACTTCATTTAATTTTATTTTTAATGAATGTATAATCTTAATATATTTTTTTACATTAAATAATGAATATTTTAAATATAAGAACAAATATCTGTGGCTAGTTCAACAAGAATTTAATAAGAGTAACATAACAACTTCCATAGATTTAGAATCATTTTCATATCATACCAAGAGATGAATTTATATATTGAATTTAAGGTTCTTACAATATTAATTTTAAGTTTTAAGTATTTTAAAAAATAAAAAATATTTATTATTAGTTTAATTCGTAAATTCAATTTCTTTAATAATAATATAAAATGTATACTTAAATTGGATGAAATTATTCATATACATATATTTAAATCATTTAAATAAATTTTCTAATTTAGAAAATTTTATGAAATAAGAGATTTGGACATTTTTTTTCGTTTTTATTAAACAAACATTCCTTAAATGATGCGAATAATGAATTTTAGTACGTCGAGTGCTAGTTTGTTTAGATTGGGAAGAGGTTAAATGATGCAAATAATGAATTTTGGTACGTCGAGTGCTGGTTTATTTGGACTGGGAAGAGGGTAGGAGTGAAAAAAAGAGAGAGAAGTGTTTCTAATTTTTAAGTAGTTAAATGTGATTATCCAAATATCAAACAAATATTATTTTTAAACAATACCATGTTCTGCATTAACGGCTTGTTTGTACTACAAGACGGAATAAGGGGAGGAGATGGGAAATAAAAAACTATTTTATTATAGATACCGAGAAACAAGAAGAAATGTTTCTTTGTGTATGTATGCGAAGATTTTGTGCAAGGAAGATACAAGGTGAATAATAAAATAATAATAAATTTAATAAAATTATAAAATAATAAAAATATTATTAATAAATATTTTATAAAATAAGATAATTATTAATAATATTAATAATTAATAAAATAAAATAATAATTATAATTATAATTAAAAAAATTTATTTTAGTTTTAAAATAATTCATACATTTTATAATTTCATCAATTAAAATAATAATTTATCAATCATATTTAATTAATTAATTATATTCAATTTTAAATTAATTATAATTATAATTTTATTTATTAAAAAATTATTTTATTAATTATACCTATTACATCACTCACAATTTTTTATAAATTTTTTCATCATTTATCTCTTTCTCTAAACAATCTAACTTCTACATTTTTTCCTCTCAAATCCACTTAAATCTACTCACTCAACTAAACAAAACATAAAAAAAAAACAAAAAAAAATTATATTATAAATAAGATTGATGTTATGACGAAGAACCAGAATATTGCTAAATTATTTGTAATTTATTAGTGTTTAAATATCATTAGTCAAAACATAAATAATAATAATTTCTAAACACTGTAAGATTTGAAAAGAGAGTTATGAGGAGATGACAGAATTTCTGATTTAAAAATTTAAAGTACTGGAATCAGTATTAGAAATAGAACATAACATATTTTGGAAATACAAATATAAATCACGACTGTTATCTACTAGTTTATAGTATTGTGAAAATAATAATAAATGATTTTTTTCATTTTTAACATTATAAAAACTATTTATTTTTACACAAGTAACTAAACAATTATATAATTTTTTCTCATATAATGTGGCATTTGATTATTGATTGATAATATTTGTAAAAAGTATTTTTCATTAATACTTAAACTTAAACTTGGTTGTTCAGGATAAAAAAATTAACTTGATATAAAAAAATTTAATGTTATGAAACCGACTTCATATACTCAACTTCATTTATTCATTTTAACTTGGAAAACTTTCTTGAATAAACATCTTTTCAAACTCTCACGATTTAAAAGAAATACAAAGAGTTTTCTTATATGTGGAGAGTATTCTTTTATTTATAAGAATGATGTTGGACCACCATTGTTTCTTAGACCTAATAACAAATCCATGATAATAAACCTTTTCTAATAACTTGCTTAATCTTCATAAACATAATAATTAAGTTTGTTTCATAAATAAGATGATGAACTGAGTTGGTCCATCTCTACTCAATAAGAATCTATAATACAATACTCATAAACTCTCATATTATTATTATTTAAAACTTAATACCTTGAAAATACAACAATTATGTAATTGAAACATAAATTCACACCCTAATCATATTCATTGGATCACACGGAAATTCATTTACATAGCTGGACCTACACCCATTTTCTGAGAAATTAATATGTAACGTCTACTTTAATTTAATGGTTCTACGTAGTTGTAACAACATTTATTAGTTATTGTTAAAAACGTTTAATTTTTTTTATAGAAACTTTTCCAATTTTTAAGAAATCTAATACACTTAATTTTAATTATTTACATTTTAAATTGATTATTTTTCAAATGTTTTCATCTAAATAAAATAATTCAGATTTAGCAAATTATAATTTTTATTTCAGTAGAGTATTTTAATCATTATCAAATACAAAAATTATCATCAAATGATAGGATCGAAAAATAGTGTCTAGACAGAAAATAATCACTACAAATTTCAACAAAAATAATGGTTGACGTCTGGTAGAAAAAGTTCTTATTATCATTAATTGAGAAAACTTACATAAACATCAATAGGAGAAATTAGTTTAACTTACATCAATGTATAAATAACCAACAACAATGTCAATAGGAAAATATATCAGCAGTTAACTAAAAAGTATAGACTTACATCATTTGATAAAAAAAATTGGTTATATGATAAAAACAAAAATAACCCTGTCAATGTTAGATTGAAAAAACTTTGATTAATGTTGGTTAAGAAATAATCTTACCTACATTCTGATCTATATTGATAAAAAAATCTCAAATAGCATTAATTGAAAATAGCATTAATTGAAAATAACTTTAATAAACATCAATAAAAGAAATATATATTTAACAATATCATCTATATATGTTGATAAAGAGAAAATTGATCGAGATGAGCTAATAAATAACATTAACTGTATTGACAAAATAAAATTTTAGTGACGAAAAGAGAAAAATAGTTTCAATTGAACTTGGAAGAAAACTCTGAACTTGGAAGAAAACTCTGACGACATCACTTTAAAAAATGATGTTTAGTTAATAACGTTCATACACCGACCAAGATTGGATGAAAAAGATAATATAAGAAATGAGACAAATTCAAGAGAGAAGAGAGTATGAAATATCTCTAATTTAATTTTTGTTAGGTAAAATTTTCAATTATTTAATTTTAATGAATCAAATTATTCTTATAAATTTTTAAAATTTCAATTTCTTTTAAAATTCTTGATAAAGGAACATATTTAATCCTCAAATTTTCAAAATCTTCAAAAACTAATAAATTACTTTCTAAAATTAAATTACTTTCTAAAATTTCTTTAAAAAATTACAAATTAAATTAGAACTTATTTAGACAAACATCTTCATAAACATTTTAAAGGAAAAAGAGAAAATTAATTTCTCTACAACTATATTCAACTTACAAAAACCTTTATTTTTTTTTTTCGAAAATTCTTATGAAAAAGTCCACCAGATCATAATAACGTAGCTCTCAGTTTCGTATTGTCATATTCAAGGTTAAAACTACTTGAGGGTTTACATATGGCAGTTCAATAATTAGTTAAGTATGTTAAACAATTATTTATCATTTTATGCACACCTATATAACACATCTCTTCTTGAATAATACAATTTGATTATTCTTTTTTGTCCTCTTGGTGCCATGCCATGACTCATGCCACATAGAAAGAAATTGATTTTTCACAGGTTAAACATTTTGTCAAAGAATGTGAACTTGATTTGAGAAATTTCGCAGCAATGCCAATAAACAAATAAGAAGAAAATGTGTTCAAAATGACCTCAGAAGTATGGTCAAAACTGTTGTATAGTATTTAAAGATCATCCAATACCATCCAATTGCTTTAAAGACCTTCAATCTTCCCCTTTCAAGGAGTAGTAGACTTGGTTTATCAATGGAATATATGTATCTTAAATCTCTTTCTATTTTTTATTTAATATAAAAAATTATTCTACCATAGGGTCATGCCATCTTTTAAAAATTTATTTAATATAATTGAAGTTGAGTTAAAAATTACTAGAAACTAAAAAAATTAATCTTATTTAAGGTGCTGTAATTCTTGTTTGTGCATGACATATAGATTAATTTTGTATAGTACTCTGTGTTTGTTGATTTGTTTTCCTTTTCTTCTCATAATTATGTCCATAATTAACGTTCATAAAAACATGAGGTTGACTGGTGAAATCACACGTTTTTGCGTACGTGTATTCATATTTTTATTATATTAAAAAACTTTATAATTTTATTTTTTTATTATAAATAATTAATTAAAAATAAAAATAATATAGTTTAAACATATATAATTTTGTAAACATTATATAACCATTTTTCTTAAAACTCGAAATTATTTAATTATTTTGAAATAAAAAATTATTTAATTATTTATTTTATTAAATAAGTAAATAAATTATTTTTTTATTTATTAAAAAGTAAAAAATTTCAATTAAAAGATAAAAAAAATACTAAATGATGTATTTATTTATGTCATGATGATATAAAATTTAAGCTCTGATTTATGCTGACCTGGCACATGAGCCATTTATTAATGCCACAAAATAAGACCAAGGAAACAAATGAATTGATTATGAAATTTGAGCTATTTAAAGCCACCAAATGGATGATCATAGAAAGAAATGAATAGTGTAGTTTTAAAATTTGACAATTGGTTCAAGAAAGATACAATGGTTGATGCCACATATGACTTAGGTTTTGCAAGTAAATAATGTCACCTAAAGAATGAAATTTCTCCTAAAATCACTTCTCATGCCCTACCTGTCATCTAGTTACTATGTATAAATGGTTACGGAAGATAGAGAGCACTTTCTTGCTCGTAGTAACTACAGTTTTAGATTTTAAAATTAAATTAATTAATATATTCAACTTCTAATGAAATATATCTTTTAATATTAATTTATTTCCAAATCAATTATTTTTTATTTCAATAAAATGAATTATTTACAGAGAGAGTAGAATTATTTTAAAAATAATATATTTTATAACGTGTAGTCACAATTCAGTCTTATTTAATGATTTTCATTTTGTAACGTGTAGTTTATCTGACACTTGTGTATTTTGAAATAAGCTTTTATTGCTATAAAAAATTTAATGCAATGAAGAGACGATAATTTTTCTCTGTGATTGTGGAAATCCATTTTCAAATTTCAAATGGGAGTGCTAAATTAATTTTCATAGTTTTGACAGCATAAATATAATTTAGCAAACTACAACTTTTATATATGAGAAATATAATAATTTATGTACTGTAAATTAGTAAAATATAGTGTTAGAAATGAAGTTTTCATGTCGTCGTTGCAAAGTTCAATAAAATTATTTTAGAAAAACAACTTTTGTTAATTCAATAGTACAAAAACTTCGTACTATCAAATTTAATTATTATTTGCTGACAATTAATTTTTTAAAACAATATGGCGTATTTGGATGCCCAAGGTTTAAAAAATATCCATTGAATTATATGGACTATTTTTGAATGTTTGGGCATAGAGATTAATAAAAGAGGTACCTAAGTCAATATCATTTGGTTTTAATTTAACAAGTCTATGGCTAGCTTAGACTTTTAATGTTATTATAAGAAATTATGCTTTCATTGATAGCTAGTTAAATGCAACTACAATGGTTCCTCTAGAATATGTGAGATCATTTTATAAAAAGTCCTCTCTGGTTTTTCTCTTTTCTTTAAAGATAAACACAAGAGGAAAAAAAAAAAAACTATAATTAAAGACTTAAAACTTAGCCTCTTACAGTCAAAAGAACATCACATAGAAAAATATTTTTCTTAATTTTAGTAAATGTGAAAAAAGATTAATGTATGCACGAAAAACTCATAAGCCCCCGCGCAGCCATTTTTGGTTGTACATTACACACTTTCAGTTGTGTAAACGAAACTCTTCAACCTTGTACTTCTACACCGGCTTAACCACATAAAACTGCTTCAACTAAATTTTTTTATTATTTTTCTGTTAATAAAAAAGAGAAAGACACAATAATTGTATTTTTTATTTAGTAAAAGAGAAAATATAAAAAGAATTATCCAATTTCCTTTTCGTTTTTTTGTTTTTGAATCATTCTTCTGAAATATTTCCATACGACTAATTTCCCGTCCAAACTCTATCAAATCTTGAAACTAGTTTTTAAATAGGCATTCTAAAAACCAAAAAACAACATACAAATATTTTCTCATTCTCTTTTTTCTTGACATGGATGGAACTTCATCCATTATGACTGCTGATTTTGCTAACATTATAATTTCAAAATTAAAAATTCCAATTCATTCAAACTTTAAATTTATGAAAAAAAATATATACCAAATTAAAACCTCATATGTGATTACAAAAAACACTACTAAAATTAACTAGTTAGATTTGAATACAAACTAATAACAGATAAAACTGACATGATAAAAAACTAAGAACAAAAATCAGATTCTTTGTAAGTTTTTCGCACCAACTAATATAGTTGCATACAAGGAGCAGAGAACATCACGAATAACGTACATAATCATCAAAAACACATATATACACAAACAGAAACGATTAATGAGAGCAGAAGAATGATGTTGTAAAATGAATGATCAGGCTTTGGAAACCAACATCATATTCTTGAACTCCTGAAAATCAAGACGACCATCGAAGTTGGTGTCATAGAATCGAATCATGGTTCTAGAATCATTGCAATGGGTTTCATCCCACATGCCAAGCCTTTTCAACACAGACTCAAGCTCATGGCTGGTGATGAAGCCATCTCCATCCAAGTCAAACACCTTGAAGGTTTTCACCAGGTCGCTCTCCAATTCTTCTGTGTCACCACCACCACCTCCTCCTCTACTTTCTCCACTCTGCTGCTCCGAAATGGAGCTGTAAAAGAACAAGAAGTCGCTGAAATCAAGGTTCTGCTTTTCCACCAGCGATTCCAATTCCTGTATGCTATAGCTGCAATTACCGGTCATTTCAAGCATCCGATTCAGCTCCTCAAGGCTCACCAACCCATCGCCATTCACGTCCACTTTCTCAAAAATACGCTTCAAATCAGATTCGTTAAGGAGACACATATTCAAAGCAACACAAATCTAAAGGCTAAAGGGTTTATAAATATCACAAAATATCATGCACTCTGCTCTTCTTTTGGTGCTTATTATTACTCACCAATACCTTTATATGTTTACCAAACCATGTGTTGTATTTGGGAGTATTTATATGAATATTTTGTGAAGGCTGTCCTTTGTGTACGGGAATAACTATAGTTGTGGACCCCAAAAGTTTCCAATTTCATCAATCAATGACATTACTGAGGAGAATGGTCTACGCCAAGCCAATTTGTACGAAGTTTCCTGCTATTTTCTCTGAAGGAACAAGATTAAGCATCAAATTCGTCATTAAGTAGTTCCTAATGTAACTACACAGTGTTTACGATTACGTCAACCCATAATATTATTTTCTAATAATCTTTACTGGGATTTATTATGTTAATTTTTTTCCTATCTGTCAAATTACTGATATGAATTTTTTTTTCTTTATTGAGCTGGTTTATTGGGGAGAAGTCAATATAAAAAAAATCCAAAACTTATTGGTCACCACAGTATATTTTTCATATGTTAGTCGGTGAGTTGAATCCAATTTGAGTTAAAGAAAAAGAAAGTGTAGTTGCGGTGACAGTCAACGGAGACTTGTGAAAGACACAGACACTTGTTCGATTTCGTAGTTAAATATGATTTCCGAGCATGAACGATGTGATATAACAATGATTATTCTGAGGGGTGATTCTCAGATACCACCTCGATCAAACATATATTGTTTTTCTTTACCGACTTATTAGGAAAAAAAAAAAAAAAAAAAAAAAACATTGCGCGTTGAGAACGCGTGTGGGCTAAGGAGGAGTCAAGGGTGATTTTTGGGGTCTACGAAGGGTTGTTAATTCCCAGAATAGGGTTGTTATGGCAGATGGAGACAAAATAGGAAGAGAAGGAAGACAAGGGCAGAGAAAATGAAGGGAAAATATGTTTCAAAATAAATTAAATGTCTGCTTCCAAGAATTGAAAGCATAAGACCAAAAAGAAAAAACGAGAAACAAAATATATAATTATTTAAAAATAAAAAAGAAATAATTTATACGTGAAGATCAATTATGTAAACAGACATAATATGGTAATGGATTAGCTAATAATACATAATACATAATAGATGTATCAACATAATCCATAATTTTTTAACCTAATTAAATATAATTAATATTTAACTTTTTATTATGATAAAATAAATCATTAAAATAGTAAAATAATTCATTAAAATAATATATAAATAAATTTAAATGTTGGTGCTTTATGAAATAACTTACTTTAATTTTTTATTATAATATATAATATCTATTATATATTAAAATTTTATAATTATTTTTATTTTAATTTAATATTTACCCTAATTCTGATTGAAATTATTTTTACATTAAATTAATTTATACGCACATATGATATCAAATAATTAATTATTATTTTATAAATAATCACCCAAAATAAGATAGACGGTTTAACTCGGAAAGGGTAATATATTTTTTAATACTTCTTAAATCTTAATCAAATTTCATTTTTCACACGAAAAATTTGGTGGATATTATAAATGTATTAATTTATAATTTTTACTCTATTACATCAATTAAATTTCATAAATATTTGCTAGTTTTTTATGTTTTTCTATTTTTTTTTACTCTAAACAATTTGATTCTCTATTTTTTTTTCTTTTTTTTTACTTTATTATTCAAATAAAAGCTTAATTTAACGTTTTAATCAATTAGATAAAAAAGACAATTGAGTTGATTTTTTTATTCATTTGACAAGAAAGAGAGGCGACTTGAAAGAGGGGATAAGGGTTTCCTTACAAGGTGAAGAGATTCTCGAAAAAAAGTCATGTTATAACATTCTTTTTTTTTTTGTATTAATAATCGATTAGGCAAAACGGTGATAATTAGTGAATTTTTTGGAATACAATCAATTATTATTATTTTTTTCTTACATAATTGATTACCATATACTAATCGATTATAAATACTTTTTAATTGTTGTAATGGGATGTAGTTTAGATGATAGGATGCATGTTTGTAAGAGGTATAGGAAGTAATTCTCTTCATTTCAATTTTTTTTTCACTTTCACAATAATAAAAATAAGATAATTATTAAAATAAAACATTAATAATATTAATGTTAAAAATTAAAAAATCATAAATAATAATTATAACAATTAAAATAACAAAATTATAAAATAATAACGAAAGTAATATAATAAAATTAAAAATTATAACAATAATCAAAATAATTTTATAAAATAATAATATTAAAAACAATAATTTATTTTTTATTTTAAAATAATTAGCATTCTTAAAATTTCATTAATTAAAAAATAATAATTTATCCATCCCACCCAACAAATTAATCATAATTTATTTTTAATTATTTTTAGCCACTAAAAAACTTTATAATCTTATAATTTTATTAATAAAAAATTAAAATATCAATCATTGCTATCCAAATAAACCATTAGTGTTGATAATATAACATAATAAAATAGTTTTTTGCATTACCATGATAATCACAACCACACCTAGATTGTTATAATAACTACTAGAAACGACAATCACATTAAAAAATGTGAGATAGGTTGTGTATTTCAGTTGATTAACTGACCTATATAGTTTTTCACATCATTTACATAATTATTCTTTTTTCCTTTTAACCATTTATTGTTGTATATAATTATTTGTATATTAAATATGTTTGAATATTTTATTTATTATTTTATCAATATCATATTAATATATATTTATTATTTTATGAATACTATATCAGTATGTTGTTTCTTATTTACTTGTAGTAAATAAAAAGTTTTTAACTTTTAATATCATTTCTCTTGTAGTAAATCTTTATTTTATTTTATTGGAAGGATTCAAATTTAAGATGAAAAAAATAGTAATGACGTTCTTGAAATTTTTGTTTCACATGCTTGATGTGACTCATAGGCCTATCTGTGACCAGTATAGGGTGTGAATCAGAAACAATTTTATTATTAACCACATCACACATAATATATTCGACAACTTTTATATAGCTGTCATATAATATTTACATGTTTTACTTCTTTAAATTTAAAATATGTTTATTTTATACCTTCCAAATTGAAAATTAATTTTTTAATCTTTATAATTTAAAAAATATTTATTTTAATTCTCTGTCTCAAGTACCATTAAATTTGGAAAACGTTAACCATAATACACTTCATAAGTTTTTTCCATAAAAAATTCACTTACATTACTAACATTTACAAATAATTTATATAGTAACTTATAGCTTATTTTAAATTTAAATAAAAAAACAAACTTAACCTAAAAGTATATTTAAATTTTATTTTTATTTGTGAACAACAACTTTATTTTATTTGTGACTAAAAAAAACCTATTTTTTTATTTGTGACTAAAAAATATTGTTTTTATTTTCTGATTTTATATAAAATATATCCTAACGTTTTTGTGGATTTGTTTAAGTCCCTTGCCCTTGCGTGTTCAGCTTTTGCTACTTATTATGCAAATAATTTGGTGATAAACCAGGATATTTAGGGCTATGTTTGGCACATATTTCAATATAGACAGGATACGCTACAAAATAACCAATTCGTGTTCAATTTGAACAGTCATTTCTCCGCTCTTAATTAAGCACAAATGCAATCATTGGCCTTAGTACCATTCTTTTAGTTCCTTTTTTTCTTTATCTCTTTTTCCATGGTTCTCTTTCCTTCTCAAGCTCACGCTTATCTTTCTAATTCTAATCTCAATTTTCATTTCTTTCACAATCATATTCTTTTATACGGAGTAAAACAGAATAAACTTATTTTTGTTTAGTAATTTATTAGTAATTTGAATTGATATGTTTTGATTACATGTAATTATGTTTTAGACAAAATATGTTTTGCGAGCCTTTATTAGGGGAATGAGTTTGTTGTGTCTCTTCTGTACATAGATGTTAGATTAATTTAGTTTAAGCAGTTAAAATTTTTGCCCCTTGAATGCAACAAAACTATAAAAAAGGAATCATTAGATTGAGAAATAGGATGGCTAAACTTCTCGTTGGCACATTATTAGATGCACGTCAACCTTCTTTCATATGGCACATGATGAATCTGCTTAATTTTCTACCACAGCAATAAAAATGGACTCAGATTCTTTACACCTTGAACCAGAACTGTAAAAATAGTTTCTCTAATAAAAGTGGGGACAAAACTTATGAACAAAATAGTACACCAAAGGCTAGGAGAAGAGAGTGAAACTATGCAAAACTTCATGACACAAGAACCAAAGACACGTTACAAATAATAATGAATGTAGAATGAAAGCTAAAACTTCTTTGCCAGAGCATGCATGTTCAAGCCTTCAAGTGAAATTTGCCGGGCTCAGAGTATTTCGTTTCCAGCTGCTCAATCTTGTTAAATTTAAAACCCCTGATTCTCAGTACCTCAGGCTGCGTCGTATCTTTATAGTCAACACTTTCAAGGATCCAACCTTTGTTTTGAACTGAACCGCTCACGTTTACCTAATTTTTTAAAATAAATTCCAGCATCAGTTTAAAATATTCAACATACAGTAACATGTGCATCAGTGGTGGAGTATAATAATAAAACTAACAATAGGAAACACTAGACTATGTGCAATTGTTGGAGTAGGAAATTTTAAGTTGGGAATTTAGTGTTCAGGAGATTCATTTTTCTTTTAAGAAAGTCTTTCATTTAAATTGCGAGAACAGGACTATTTAGTTGGGTATTAATTAAGAAAAGCTAGACTCGACTAGTTTCATGGATTGCTATGTAATTTGAGTACTCAATCTATGTTATTGCTGTTGAAAATTGAAACTATATATCCCGTAATTATCTCGTTAGCACACCCCATCCTACATCTGTGCTATCAACTATGGCTAAAACTGTTTTTGAGTATTCAACAAAAGTTATCCTCCAAACGGGCACTGACACCCATGAGAAAAAGCATATCTGGTTTGAATAATTAGAAGTTTAGTAGATAATAGTGAGGTGTATGAGGAGGTGTAAACTCTAGTAATGTCTGTCATACATCAAATGGTAGCTGGTCCTCTGTCTATCAAAATGCAACTCTAGGAAATAAAAAAATAAATATTGATAAATTGTCTTGCCATACCTCTGCATCATCCATAGCATCAATGATGAGAGCCCCGTCTAAGGACAGATTTTCAATAAAAATATTTTGACCCTTGATGGCCAGTGTAGACCTTAGGGAAATGGAGCAATTTCCACTGACTTTGCTCTTAATCCGAGAAAAAGTTAGACCCCATTTGGGTTTCCACGTGACGCGAGGCCAAACTTCAACCTCTTGGCCATTGAAGGTCTGCAAAACTGGCTCTGCTACTTGGACACCGGCCTGGCAGGAGAAAATGCGGGGTTAGCTTACTCAGTTGTCTGATGTAGGCTGTAGTTCTAACAATTGCATCTCAGAGTTAGACAAAAGCACAAAATGAGGCAAGACGAGACCTTATAACATTCGAAGCAAAAATAACTATATATACAGACCTAGGAATTCTAAAATCAACCTGGAGACAAGTTTGATCCTTGGAATAACATTCGAAGCAAAAATAACTATATAAAACAGGCCCTATTATAGACATGTGAGAGCTTCATGGCAACAAAACAATCTATAGAACTCTCCTATAGTCCATATAGAGTTCTAAAAGGAATTCAATTCTATCACAAATACCTTAAATTACCTAAAATAACAAGCCAACATTTTCAAAACTAGTGCCTATAATTGCAATAAAATCATAAAAAAATCAAGACATTTCTAATAACAGAATAAACCAACGCGTCATGGCATTCAAGACTTGAGGGGAAAAGCACTACATTACCTTTTTGAGAATAATGCTATTTGCACGATAGATAGCCATTTCTCCAGAGGTTGCACTATGGTATGGATTTCCTTTTGGCACCTTCAGTAAAATTAGCAAAATAAATAAGAAATATTCTCTCTTTTAAAACTTTTAGTGAATTAAGATAACATTATTCAAAATCTCTACCGTCAAGATAGCATTTCAAATCCAAAGTTTTTAATTGCATACGAACTTAAGGTTAGACCTTTCCAGTCTACTTCAACTAAGAATTGCATACACTTCAATAGGGAATCAAGGGCTCAAAACGCATTTTATCCTCTGTCTCTTTTTATCAATTTTGTTTCTCCATGCGAAATTAGTATATTACAATTTATGTTGTACCTTAGCAGCATCCTCAGCATTATTCTTGACAGGTGCATAAGCAAGCCATGTTTCCATCACCTACAAAATTACATAGGACCGGTTAGATAGCACCAAATATAACAACCGAACATCCATTAACAAAGCAGCATGGACGGACTCCATCTGTAACCTAATAGGTTAAGTCCAAGGATGGGACAGCCAAGCTCGATATGCAATGATTTGTTAAGATTTATACATTGATCTCGAACAGATAATTTACCGTGAACCCAACCCTGGCAGATGGGGACAATGTTTTTGGATAGTCTTGCATCATACATTCAAGTCGAGTTGACGACTTAAATGAAGTTTTGCTGGCATCTTTATATCTGCAGTAAGAAAATATAGCATGATGATATAACATTGACAATATAACAGTAAGAAGACATGTACCATATGTTCCTGAAAGTGTAACAGTGGTTTACAGAACTACAATATGATTAAAATTGATGTTACTTATTTATAACCATGTCCACATCACTATCAATAAACTAAATGAACTTTAGGAGGCTGGTGAATTCAGCTAATAATGAACTACCAGTTAGAAGTAATAAAAACTAGTAATCTGAATCAACTTTTTGATAGAAGAAAGATCCAGGATACTCGTGAGAGTCACCAAAGAACACTAACAAAGGAAGGGATCCCTAAAGGGGGATTTCCTATCGATCTAAACTAGAACAGAGGGTGCGCAAGAAAAGAAACCACAGAGAAGGGTGCAAAGAAACAAGGTATGTGTATTTTCATTGATTGTAAAAAACCAATACAAGTATGTTTTGTTTATATAGGTAAAGATTGACTGCTTAACCGTCCAACTAAAACCAGCTTTAATATGTAACACTTTTTTATTAAAATGTATGGAGGGCAGAAATTAAACAAAAGCATGTTCTTTGTAAACTGGTCACAAAGTTACCATTAAAAACTGCTATTCACTACCAACATATAAAATGACTTCTATTCTTAAGATAATATTGATGTATCCGGAAAAAGAAAAGACAAAAAAAAAAAATGGTAAAGTAAAGTCTGATGCTAAAAAAGCATACAATGAAATCAAAGAAAATTGAAGCATCCTAAACCAAAGTGTTACAACAAAAAAGGAAAATCAAGAAAGGTATATGTTTTGACACGTGCACTTTGTCTCAGTACTTTCAAAACGAGCAAAATGATCCTCAAATCAAACTTATTCAGTTGTGTACTTTTGCTCCAATTACACCACAACTGTTTAAAAATGGTCCTAAAATAAGCAGATAGTTGGCACATGTACTTTTCCATCCCTTTTATTAACAATTGCGATAAATTGAAGTGCACAACTAAAAAAGTTTACGTACATTTTAAACATTATGAATGTAACAAGACCAAAGCACACATGGTCGAATTACGGGAATGTTTTTAGATTTTTCCCAAATAAAAAGAATAGTAGGTATGAGGAAGAACAGTTACTTTGGGTTAACGAACTCCTGTATGGCACCTCCTGTTTTTGAGAGCTCTTCAATGTAAGGACCAAGCTCTAAAATCAACTGTTAGAATAAGATATTGTCACTATGCAATCATGGTATAATCATGGCATAGTTAAGCTAAATAAGGACATAATTATAATGATATAATTATAACCAAAGCATGGTTATCACAGACAGATGGTGTTTCAGAGCAATGCAGATAAGCATAATAATCATCCCAACAACAGATAATCGAAAAGGTAAATTCCATGAGAGCGAAGGGTTAGGAAGTCCGAAAAAAAGGTTACTTGGTTAATATTTCCAGGAAATGGGGAGTAGCCAGTCTCACAATTTACATCGCCTTCAGGGTATCCACTTGCTCTGAGAAGAGGATCTAGCTGATTGTACTCCACATTGATCACCATAGACCTCCCTGATAATGCATTCAAATTAATCATCAATAAATGTAAAAATACAAATTCAGGAAAATTCATAAAAAGTGGCACTGATATAATGAAGTCAAGATAGAGAGTATTATTTATAAAATATTAATATACAATTGAATAAAACTGTAAAGCATCCAAAAGTATAAGAAATACTACTTTAAAAGTCTCGTTAAAATGTAAAAATACGTGGCAACATATTACTTTAGCTGCAGACAATTGTTCTGGATTTCAAACTTTGAACTCACTTCAAATATTTGTTTTTCTCAAAGGAAAGGATATCTCCCACTAACCAGTGAATTAAATGTTAACATTTAGTTTTCACAAATTTACGGTTTGACAATGTGAATTCTATAAGGTCAAGTGAATACATGGAAGATCAGCATCAAACTGTTTCAGCATTATGAATACCCGTGTTATCAAAGTAGATACTATAGGCCTACTAAATTCTCATATTTGTATAACAGTCGGTTAAAGACAAGATTTCCTGATAATGCAGTGTTTACAACTTTTTTATCAGTCACGAAAAAATGCAAGCAGTTTACAAGCCGACATCAATATCAAGTTCAATCATATAAACTATCTTTCTTCCAGAGACTATCATTGTCTAACATATTCCCAACATGTAATTATGATAAACAATAATATATTCATTAAATTTACAGTTTCAAATTACTTTACAGGTAAGAAAGAAGTTATGTCCCACTGTGACATGCACAAAAAGCAATTCTATTATTCTCACCCACATTAGTAACATTAAGCCCAGAATTAGCATTGTTTTCTTTGTCGGTGGGGGATGAAACAATTAGCTTACCATCAGAGTGAGTGAGTCTGGTGATTCCACCAATAGCTTCTTTTGCTTTCCGAGGTACCGCAAGAGAGTTAACATGGTACTGTTTGGAAGCACTGACACCCAGTGCTGCTGGAATTGCCTGTATTCTCAAATTATGAGGCAATGAATATTTAAAATATATTGATAGAAAACCAAGTGCGTCTGAATCTGAACTCAGAAAGTAAATGCCAAAATAACTAACCTTGAACAGAAGCCCATTTGTATCTTGAAAAAATAGAACCCATTTCAACCCAGCATCATGCCTAACAAACGAAAATCATATATAAAATTATAAATATATAAGTCAATGTTAGAAGTATACCCTTTGCGCTTCTAATTTCTTGGACTTCCATAATCCAATCCGTCAATTTACAGAATTGAAAATCAATATTTATAGTTTTACTTAATAGTTTTTTGGGTGTGCCCAAATAAATTCAGAGTATTCTTTAAATTATTCAGAAAAATGTATTGAAAAGATTTTCAAACGTACAACATAGAAAATATGAAATTGACAACACACAAGCTGATCCTAAAAGATAAATGGACTGTTTAAGTCATACCATACGTTCAGAATCCCGCTTGAATAAAGAAGTGAATGCACATCACCATGCCCATGAGGTTTTGTCTACACAAAGAGAAATGGTCAATAGATTGCTCTTAGTTTGAAATATAACTGAGGTTAACAGAATGCATTTCATTCATTACATTTAGCTAAATAAACTTCCCAGTCACAATCATACTGGTACCCTGCATATCACTACCTGAATTTTGTACTTGTTTTGTGGTTCCAATGCAAGCCTGGCATCGTTATCTTCTAAGCATGCAACTTTTTCCTGAATTACACGATTAAGAATTAATTGAAAAAAAAAGCATCAACCATTACATTTTCAATTTAGTTCCTAAATGAAAAATCTATTTGTTTTAGTTCTTCCAACATGAAAAAACCTTTACAAGTTGATCCCTGAGGTTTGTCAAAGTCATAATAATAAAAGCATTTAGCACCTGTACTTCACAACATTTTTTTGTTTTTCAATTTGGTCCCAAAAGGGAAAAAATTCTGATACCCTTATAACTTTAATACATGAAAGGGATTAATTGTAAACAGTTTTTATGCAAAGAACAAAATGAGGAGTTTATCCAAATAGAATTTTCTAAGAGACATCAACAGAGATACCTGCTTTAAAAGTGTCACTTGTGTGGGTTGCATACCAAAATAAGAATTTGATTCTAATAACTCTAAAGTACGTCCATGAGTGTCATCAGATGTCATAATAACAAGAGGAATCTGTGTTTGGGATTCACCTAAAAGTTGAAAAGTACACACATTACTCCAAAGGACTTTGAAATATGATAGTTAACATCAATAACTACAAGAGAGTGGACTATTTTTTGTATGAGAGGCGGAAGAAAAAGAAAGTCTTAAGTAATTTACGACAAATTGCTACAGCAGAAACTGTTTTCTAATAAAAATTTACTAGAAAATGTTTTCTAGGAGGAAGCTGTTTTCTACAGTGAAATTTTCAAAAATCAAGTCATTTTCTACAATTTTGTGGCAAAAGTGATTTTCCATCAATACAAATGGACTCTGGGTCATCTGAATTGTGTATAACTTAAATAAGCTATCGATTATCTGAATTAAATAGTTACATGCACAAGTGCATCAATCTTTCTTTTTGCTTTACCACATAAGCAGCTGATACTACCTTGTGAGCTGGCTTCTTGAAGAGCCAATATAGATTCAATGTAATGTTGTATGAAACATGTTCCAGTAGTGGTTTCTGCAGGAAGAGCAAGCTGCAAGAGGCAAAGGCTACGATTAAGATTTACGAATCAGGAATTAATCTATATAAAAAAGTTAATTTCTCTTTTATGTAAACTCAAACTTTCTTAAAAACATATATACATCTACCACATTACAATACTCTGCTTTGGCAGGAGGCTAAAGAAGATTACTTTATTATCTAAGAATGATAAAAATCACTAGAATAATCGCTCCTCCGATCAGTGTTTACATCCGCATTACACACAATAGCATAGCAACAAAAACAACGACACAGGGCGACAAGGCATACCTTAATCCCACTGTATCCTAAACGCTCACCAAGACCACCAGCAACAAGAACAAACGCAGCTTTCCGAGCTTCATGCACACCTGCTTCCTCAAAGTTGATGTAATTCTCATCACCAAAGGTCAAAGTCTCACCCGTTGGGACCTTCAAAATTACCACCAAACAGTGTCACGCATTTTTCCATGTTTAAACCGAGAATTCGAACGTTATTACAGTAGAATACAGTAAAATTTATAAATGCAATGTTGAAAACAAAAGCATATAAAAACCAGGTTTGTTAAGACTTACGGAAGGAGTGAAGCCGTCGTAAGGGTTTTTGCCAGCCTTAGAATCAGCCAAGAGCCGTTTAGCGTTTTTAATGTATGATTCCAAACCGCCAGGGTAACTCGAATCGAGCAGAGTCAGCTAATGAAAACGCAGCGTCGTTTAGGGAGACAATGAACGAAGGAAGTAGCAGATCTATTCAATTGAATTGAAGGAAGACACGAAACCTGATCGAAGAACGCTTTCTTATGGTCGTCGTCGACGCCGGGAGGAGGCCAATCTCGAAACAGGTGGTCTTGGCCGTTCTCCAACAGCATCTTCACCAACTCTTGCTGGATGAGTCACCGAATCAAAATTCAGAAGCGTTCGTTCAAATATGAAAACATAGACGAAAAGAGAGAAATAGAGAGAGAGGAACTGAACCTGTTGAGTAGAGAGAAGGTTGAGGTTCTCGCCGAGGGAGGAAGCCATGGCTGGAAGCGGAAGGTGGTGGTGCCAGGAGACAAAAGAACTCAACAAACATCAAAATAAATGCAAATTCTATTGTTTTATATTCTTATGATTTCGTTTTGTGTGCATTTATTTTATCTTATTGTTATTATTTATTTTATTTTATTTTATTATTTATTTTATTTTATTATAATGATTTATTTTTTCAGATTAGTTGGTGAACCGGCGGTGCCGGTGTGAGTATGTGGATCTGAGTCTGAGATCCCACACTGTCAACTTCAGTTGTGACCGGAAGACACGGGTCACGGTCAGTTTGTTAATGGACCCACATTATACCATCACTTTTTTCTCCTACTATTAAGATTATGTATGCACTTTTCTGGAAAATAGTACACAAGATAAGTTTATTAGTCATAAATAACTAAATGTATGTAAAACAGAAAATAGAAAATATTTTTATGTTTGATTCTTTTATTCTTGAAATATGAAATAAATCTAATTTTGTCTTCGAATTCAAAAAAACATTTTAAAATTTTTAAGAATTCAAAATTCAAAACATAATTGTCATGCTCGCAGTCCTCTTTTTTTTTTTTTTTTTTTTTTTTTTTCTGTTAGTTTTCAGTTTTAACCATTCTAACAAACTCTTTACTCTCTTTTTCTCCTCTCTTTTTA
>Ga0209700_101465_pt1 | contig 49038 bp, 33 predicted proteins | sample SiratroredBW_FD_187528 | JGI IMG/M metagenome (GOLD analysis project Ga0209700, IMG submission 187528) | Root nodule microbial communities of legume samples collected from California, USA - Siratro red BW (SPAdes) (version 2) | ecosystem: Host-associated > Plants > Roots > Nodule | place: USA...
CATGGCTTTGGCATGGCAGAGTGTTGATTCTTATGTCACTGCATAAAATCCTAGCCATAAAAAGAAAAATTATATACAATGAATAGTAACAATAAAAAAAATGGACCCTTAGATTGGTGACTGGAATGTAAGACTCAGCAGTTGCTTTCCAAATACAGAGAATCATTGTCAGGCATTGAAGCAGTAGGCATAATAATTGCTTTGATAAGTTTCTTTGAAGGTACTATATATGCAGAATTGGAACTGGAAACTTGGAGGGAGCCCCCCTCACTCTATCTGTCAGGTGATAATAGCATTACAGGAAAGTACGTGCCGAGACAAATCGATTTTATTAGATTAATCAACTGTCTAATCATTTTTTTCAATCTTGTAGTCATTAATTCCTGAAATGCTTGGAGCAGATTCCTTACACAGAAGCAGTGCAAGGAGAATATGATAGTCTGTAATCCATTTTAAGATTAATAAAAAAGATAATGTGTTTACTAGGAGATGAGGAAGACATTGTTCAAACAATCCTCTGTTGTTTACGAGATTTCTGCTCCTGCAGCCATGCATCTCAAAAACTGAGATTTGGCTCCCAAAAAGGAAACTGTCAATCAATTTTTGAGCTTCTCATGGATTATGTTCATCAATTTGGCTTTCGTGTTAATTCATTTTTGCTTTGATAATTGGTGCCCACAATTGAACGCGAGTTTGAATTAGATACAAAATCTTCCATAATTCATTTTAAAAGCTAAGGCTAGTTGCTTCCATTTTCAATTTTTTGGTGTGACTTTAGGGACCAAAATTTGTTAGCTATCGGAACATGCACCGATTGATTGATCAAATTTTCTTTGCATAAGTATAATTTTCTTACTTCTTGATAATCACATTCTTAGTTCGTGAATAACTTTATGTTTAGCTATTTTATTTTTAACCAATACACTATTTTTAAACTTAATTGAAAACATTTTAAGATATAATATAATATTAAAAGTATAACATATAATACGGAATACAACCAGGATAAAGAAAGCTTGAATTTGCTATTAATTTGCATCAACTTGTCTATCTATCGGTGAAAATCTCACTGTTTTTAACTTTTTAATCTCCTCCTACTTTCCTTTGCATACAACAAACACAGAATTTTCATTTCAAGATGGGAAAATAATGATCAAAATAACAAGGGGAAGAAGGAAACTGAAAAAACTCGATCAACTATGAATGCAGAACTACTGTATTCTATAAACTACAATGAAACTGTCTACAAGAAGAAACAATAACAGTGACCTGTTTGAGTTTTCCTACATGCTTTAGGTTGTAGTTGCAGCACCTGTTTGTTTCTTATTAGGGCAATCCGAAAAACCATGACCTTTCTCACCACATTCATAGCACGTCCTCCTCTTCATCTTCCCACTTACTGTGGAACTTGACTTATCACCATCAGCTCCATTCATCTTGCCACTTTCTAAGGAAGTTGGTTTATCACCATTAGCTCCATCAATTGTGGAACTTTTATGAGTTCCTGGTTTTTTCTTCAGAGGAACTGCACAACTTATCCTGACAGGTCTCCCAAACAAAACATTTTGGTCCAATGTAAGTGCTGTTTTCAGTGACTGGCTATCACTGAAATCCACATGACCATACCCTCGAAACTCTCCTGTCTCCTTATCCATACCAAATCGTATGGAAGTTATCTCACAATTACTGAAGAATTTCCTCAGTTCTTCCTCTGTTATATCCCATGACAAATTCCCAACATATACTCTATTGTACCCCTCCAAAATTTCTGGAGCAAAATCCGATGCTTTATTGGCTCGTGTTGTTTTATATGGTTGGATTTTGAGAAAGAGTCCTCCCCTGTTACACATTAATGTTTCATGAGAAATGCACAAAAACAGTAAATCATGTAAGCAAGAAAGAAAATTGCCAGAGTTTACTAACATGTCAGCTCCATCAAGAGCCAATGCCCGTTTAGCTGCTGCTTCTGTCTGCAGGAACAATGCCACAATGCCACAAAAATACAAGTTATTGTTACATGTTGTAAAGGAGGAATATGAAAAAAAAAAATATAACGGGGTGGAAAGAGAGGAAGTGGAAGAGAATTGGATAGTGTTCAAAACTGTTGATCTTTTTTCTTCTGTTATTTTCAATTACAGACTAAAATACATTCAGAATATTATTCAGTTACTCCAATTATCTATAGTTTTGGTGCTATTATCATCAAATAGCCTTCCAGTTATGAACATGCTTATTCCTACCAAAGTGTGTGAAAGTAAAATTAAGAAGAATGAAGTAAAGAATAGTGCATTATTCGTCACTCACCTTAAAACTAATAATGGCAATTCCTCTAAACTTGCCAGTTTCAGGAAAATACATGCAATCAACTTCAGTTATGGTGCCACAGCTTTCAAAATAACTTCGAATATCATCCTCGGTTGAATAATAAGGAATTCCTCCAACATAAACCTTTGTAGGGACATCACCATTGTGTTCACTGAATACACATCACAGAACACAAACATTAAAAAAAACAAAAATCTCACTCACATGAAACAGTGTTATTTATAATGTAATGATTTTAGTATAACCTGGTAGTTGTATTGGTCTTGGTTAACTCTGTAGCCTTTTGCACTTCCGCTGCACCATTAGAATCATTTTCTTCCGCGGTTTTGGGTTTTTTCTTGTCCTTCTTCAGCTTCTTCTTCTTCTTCTTCTTTTTCTTGTTGCTGTTGTTCTGTGGTGTGCTGTCGGGGACTCCATTTGCCACGTCATCGTCCTCTACCTTCCTCTTTCTCTTCTTCTTTTTCTTGTTGGCGGAACCCTCTGTTTCGGTTTCCTTGTTGGCTTCGTTTGGAGGGTGTTCGGAAGATCGAAGCTTTCGGCGTTTGTCTCGCTTGGACAATCTGGGTGTGGGGGTGGCAGCGTCCAAAAGTGTTTTGAGAGAGTTGGAAGATGAAGGAACTTCGTCGATATGATTTTGTTGTTGGGCCAATTCAGCTCTGAGCTTAAGCTTCAGTTTCTTGTTTGATAGAACCATTTCCCCAGCCAAAGTTATGGCTGCAACTCCACTCTCAAACCCTCAAACACAGAATCACAAACAAAAGGGTTTTGGGGAAGACGCGGCAAACGACGCCGTAATCGCGGAGGGTATATTGAACCAGGTTTTTGTTCTTTTGGGCTTCGGAAAGGCCTGGAATTACTTGTCTGGGCCTTTACAAATCATAAAATAGACCATTACATCCTGCACCCCCATATATTGATGCTGCATCCCCATAAAAATTGAATTTCCAATTTTACATTTCAGAAATATGTATTTTAAATCATGAATTCCAGAATGTATTTTTTTTCTGCAACAGATTCAGAAATGTATTCCAAAATTTATTAATTTCAAAATATGTATTCTAAAATATATTAATACGATTGTATATTTCAAAATATATTTCTCAAAAATATGGTTTTAGTTGAGCTTTTAATTTAATCAGTTTTAAATTATTTTTATCGATTTAAAGATTTAAATTTTTTCGATTCTGAATACTTGAGTTAGTTATTAGTTAATTATTTCGGCAACATAGGAGAATGACAGTTTTATTATAGCAGAAAACGATAGAGACAAAGCAAGAAAGAGCAAAAGCTTTCATTCCACAACATTTATATATATATATATATATATATATATATTCGTCATCTCCTCTTTTCAAGCTAAGCCACAAAACCTTTGGAACTGACTTTTCATATCATTTTTCACACTGAAAGTATCAAAGCAACTTCCATCTGATGTCTCTATCTTTGGAGGCTCTTCTCTGATTAGGTCAATTAATGTTTTTGCCACTGAAATTTCATCTTCTCTATTTGTAAAGCCCATAAACTTTATCCCTCTTAGATGCTCCAATTTTGTACATTTAGTTGCTCGCATTAAACTTGATTTGGTCTCTGGAGTTGAATAACTTGTAGAATCATTCTACATTCAAACAGAGATTAAAAAAAAAATCACAAATTGAAATTTAGCCAATAGCAAAACAAGAGCATCAATTGATTTCAACAGACATGTACCGTCACAAAAAGTTGCTCCAAGGCAGGACATAGTTTCAGAAAGCAGACTAAGGCGTTGATGCTGTTTTCAACCTTATGATTATGAATCCACCATAGCTCTCGTATCTTATAGAACATGAAGTACCCACTTGGAGAAATCGATGGCCATATCAATGTCTACAAGAAAAAGAAAACCTTTCAGAGTTATAGGTTTTGTATACTAAAGATTTGATATAATCATGAATGTTGTATTCATAAATTACTATACTTTTTTTATTGGTCCAACAGTATAAAAAAAGGAAAAAAGTGCATGTGAATTGAACTCAAATGATAAATTCACTTGATAATTGCGTTAAACCAGCAATAGTTGATGGAAAATAATAGAAAGAACACATGCATACCTCAAAAGTCCACTCACACAAACTGAGAGTTTCAGAATTCTTTATTGTTAATAGAGTCTGGTTGAAATCTTGAGCCTTCAAGTCAGAACAGCTTGGTCCTTGTCTGAAATCAAGCATGGCATGCCTCAGGTTGAAATGAGATTCTGGCCAAATCCTTGGAAGAGGTCCACAAAATCTGAAATTTTTAAGCTTAGAAGTTCTGAGATGGAGAAACTTCAACTGGGGGCAGTCTAATACGGTTAAACTCTGAAGCTTTGATTCAGACTCAATGAACAAAGACTGCAAGCCAGTGCACTTAGCAATGACCAACTTCTCAAGATGCTCCAAACTTGAAACAATAGAGGAAGCCACCAAACTTGTCAAGTGACTCACTGATTTCAAATAGAGTGTTTTGACCAAGAAAGTGGGAGGGAAAGTGTGGTGGTGTGTGATGTGATCCTTGTTGAGCATGAACTGCAGTTCATACTTCCTCTCAAGGTGTTTGCTTCCACCAGGGAAATCAATAAGAAGCTTGTTGTTAGTTGCAATGGATGCAAAGAGTGCAGTTGTGTCTTCAGCAAAGTGAAATTGAAGCTTGCGTGGATATTTCAGTGGATCAAGCTCTTCAAAACGAGCCAGAAATCCAGCAACAACACCAGCTACATCTTGTGTGGTTCCATGTATAACAAGTACTTGGTTCCACAAGTCTCTCCACCTGGTAGATATGAGGCTGGTTTCTAGTGTTGATTCATTTGGCAGAAAAGAAACTATGGACCTTAGAACTTCATCTGGCAAATTGCTAAACAAATCCTCCATGAGTCACTGATGTTTCAACAGTTTATGAGAATGAATAGTTGAAAGATAAGGGTAGGTGGCTATGAGATTAGAAAACTCAGAATTGATGTGTTAATGTGGACATTTATGCATATTTCTATCTTCCAGTCTAATGCATATCTGTTGGTCTTGTCTTGGTGTTTATTTTTGGTTTAATTCAGTTCTAAGGGTCAACTCTATGCGTTTGACGTTATTTGCTATTTCAGTGTCTTAATTGATGAGACTGAATAGGATTTGAGCTTATACACACACACACACACACACATATATATATATATATATATATATATATATATATATATATATATATATATATATATATTGTTTTCAACATTTTCTTTTTTAGTCAACTAGAATAAAGATATTATATTATTTTATCTTTTTTCTATAATTTGTTAACTATGTTTTAATTGTTATAAATTAGTTGCTTAGTCAACTAATTTTGTCTTAATCGTTGGGTTGATAATATTTTCTGTTTTTGTCTCGATTTCATAGTTCTTTTTATAAATGGTTAATTAAAATATTCAAATAAGTGGATTTTTAAAGTTAACTAAATGACATTTAATAAAAATAGAAGTTAAAATAAAAAAATTGAAATGAATGTTGTTCTCCTACATATATTTTCAGGAGTAAAATAGAACATTGATAGTTCTCGTACAATAATTTATGGTTATCATGTCAAATGACATGATGCACGTATATGGAATCATGTTCACATGGCAAGTGACATGCGTTGCAAGGCCAATCATATTTATTTTTGTTAATTGATTATTCAAATCATTTAATCATCGTTTTGAACAGTCTAAACATACTTTAATCGTCAATTTAAAATAGATTAAGTGTAGTTACAAGACGTGTATAAGAAGTAATTGCAGATTCAAGTTAAAGCAAGTATTTATTTTCCATCTTTTTTAATTTGGTTAAAATTTTGTGAAGAAACTATTGGCCCTTTTCATCCACACAAGAATTTCAAGTATATAACTACAAGATTGAATTTGACTCTTATGGTTTCTTTTTCTACAAACATTCTAAACAATAATTTTGAAAAAAAAATATTTCTTTAAATAGAAGTAAAAAAAAATATCTAGAAATCACTACTTGTAAGGGTTCCATGACCATCATCACCAATAAAGATGTTATCATAGAGAATGGCAGCAGCAGCTGAACCAATGAATGGGCCAAACCAATAGACCCAGTGATGGGCCCATGACCAGGTAACCAGAGCCGGCCCAAATGACACAGCTGGGTTCATTGATGCTCCATCAAAAGGCCCACCAACCAAGATGTTGGCACCCACAACAAGCCCAATTGCTAATGGGGCCACAACACCCACATTCCCCTTCTTTGGATCCACTGCTGTGGCATAAACTGTGTACACCAATCCAAAAGTCATCACAATCTCAAAAACCAGTGCATTCCACACTGACACCCCAGATGACAGAGAAAAACCTGTTGTTTCCTGCACAACACAATCAATAGAAAGAAGCAATTTTTGTGTTATTTGAATCATGAAAAGTATTACCAATTGATTGGAATTAAAATGCAAATAAAATAGTATAAATAAAATAGTATAAGATAATAGTATAAAATAGTATGAGAAATTTGAGAGGATAAAATTAGGGAGATATCAAAATAAGAAAACATTTAATCATCTTTAATTCAAAATTTTTAATATATTAAATTTATAAGTTATTTTTTTTATATATTGTTTAACTTTCTTATTCTTATTTAGTATAATACTTGGACTCACAATTAAATATTTAAGAATATGCTTACCATTCCAGCAGTAATGTAGTTGAGAAGAATGCAAGCAGTAACTGAACCAAGTAACTGTGCAATCCAATACAGAATACTTCTCAAGAGGGTTATGTTTCCTCCTATGAAAGCACCAAATGTGACTGCAGGGTTCACATGGCCACCAGAAATGTTTGCTCCCACAGAAACCGCCACAAAAAGTCCAAATGCATGAGACAATGATGCAATTAGAAGACCATCAGGAGTTGCAGGTCCATTACCTGTAAGTTTACCTGCCACAACAATCACAAAATTTGCATTGAGAAGAAATCAGCAAATGAGAGAAAAGAAAAAACAAATAGTTGAAGGTACTGACTATAGGCCATGCCAGAGCCTTGCCCTGCAAAAACAAAAATGAGCATGGAGAAGAACTCAGCAAATGCTGCTCTGATGGCAGCAGGATTGCTGGCCTCTCTGGGGGACCCAATTGCAATTCTATAGACTGCCATAAGCTAAGGAATTGTGTTGTGAGTGTGTGCTTCTTCCTTAGTTTGGTTAAGAGTGTGCATGAAATTGTGTTGTGTTGTGAGAGCTTTGTTTGCTCTTCAAATAACAAAACCAAAGGCTAAGGAAACGGTCCAATTGCACCACGTTATGCAAAGGACCACGGAAGAAGAGGGTCTTTCTGCATGGAATCACTTATTTCTGATTTCATACCAATAATTGGTTATAGTTTTGACACATTTGTGGTTGTGATTTAATGCAGATGTAAATTGTTCTAATCAACTTTAGATTACAAACAACACATATAATAGAGTTTAATATTCTAATAATGATGGTCAAATGTCGCTAAATATTTTTTTCTCCTGAGAGAAAATATGTGTAAAATAATTTTATATCGCTGTCCAGTCGTAAATGATGATAAATTGGTTGACTTTACAAACCATGATTTCAAATTAGTTGATAATATAAAAGTGTTTACGTATCAACAGTTACTGGTTTAAACTTTAATGATATTTTTAAGTGTCGATTCAAATTAATAGGTTGGACTTTCTTCTATTTTTAGATATTATTACGGTCATTTTCAATTATCACTCCCGTAAAGATATCATATTTAAATAAAGGACCAACTTATGTAAATTTTTTCAATTCAAACTGAATTATGATTTCTTATCATTAGTATTATCTATGTGTAGGAAACTTCTAATCCAATAGAGAATTTTGAAAAAAGAAATAAATAATGTAACATTTAATAAGAGTTGTGATTATATATATATATATATATATATATATATATATATATATATATATATATATAATTTCCATTCTTGACTGTAAAAGGGTAGTTTTATTAAAGGTTCTGAAAAATATTTACGGGACGTGCAAAAAAAAATGGTGAGGTGCAAATAGCATTACCCACAAAATTTGAGATGTACCCTCTTTGTGATCATGAGCATTTCAGCGCACTCCATCTTAACTCTAAATAAATAAGGGCATTTCTTCTTATAACTCCATCTTCATAAATTTCTTCTACATCTCTATAAGAAAATTTTTATTTTTTTCTTTTTTAAATTATATAATTCACAATTTAAAAAATATAAAAAAAATTACACAATTTAGAAATCATTTTTTATTGTTGAATTATATAATATATGAAATTTGAAGTAAAACATAACTTTCAAATTATGTAACCCGAAAGTCACGTGACCTTTGTAAAAAAATGCTCAGAGTATTTCCTTAAATCATGTGAATCCATAAGATTTTTTTAAAAAAATGACTTTAAATATAATTTAAAAGTCAAAAGTTACGTTGAGATTGTACAAAAGAAATATATGAAGATACAAGAGAAAAATGTCCAATAAATGGAGAAAATATTTTAAAAAAATAACTTTTAAATTGTGTAATACTAAAACCAAAATTTACTTCCAGGTAATATAAAAGACACTTTTAACTTCCAAACTGAGAATTTCATATTTATGGATATGCAGAAGAAATATGGAGGTATAGGAAAAAATGCCCTATGAATAATTGTGGCAAAACTGGTATTATCCTATGAGAGATGTTGAAAGAAAAAGAGAAAAATGTTTGGTTGTCAAATATGGTGAGAGGCTCGTAGCCACATCAAAAGGCTTAAATTCTATCGTACACTATCTCAGAACTGAAGCTCTAAGCCACTGTGAAGTATGATACTTTCTTCGTGTTCTTTCACTGGGATTTCACCCTCCTTGTCCCCTAAGGTTTGTCACACAAATTCTTTCTATTTCATTAAGACAATATTCTTAATAGACAAGTCGTGTTCATGCACTCTCCTTTTCACTGTTTCAGCTAAACTTGCCACAACCAAACTATTTGCCTCGCATTACTGCAACTTCTTCTCCCAACAACACTGCCTCTTGTGCATTCGAGACAATCTCCACTGGAGAAAGTAAGAACCTAAACTCACTTTCCTACTGCAAAAATGCTTCAGATTATGATAATGAAGTCCTGAAACAGCTTGCATTCAGAAAACTGAACTATTTCCTAGTTTTTTTGTTTTTGGTGAAAAATCATGAACACTATCTTCCCAAGTACTGGACTTTGAAATAACTTATCGAATGTCTTTTATGATTTTCAGGCCACTGCCAGAGAAGACCGCTATTGTTGGGAATTGGAGCTTTAACTGCAAATTTACAACTGCCAAATTTGGTATTTGCTCGAGGTATTCATGCCTGCTGATGTGATCCTATTTTGTGTTATTGAGTTTCACTTCACTGAAAGGATCTTTGCTCATAAGTTAAACTGAGAGACTATTCATAACATGGTCTTATCTTCTGATATTTTGGAATTTCATTACTCTTCGTCTTGTAGAAAAACCAGACAGATACCAAGCTTTTGTGGACTATGAAGATGGGTATTCTTACGTATATCCCAGAGATTGGAAGGTGAGAAATAAGAACCATGTTAATCTTATCAGAAAGAAACTCTAGTCACAAACATAAAATTTCCTATAAGTTTGAATGTATCTCCTCTGCCTAGGAATTTGACTTCTTGGCTCATGATTCTGCATTCAAAGACAAAATCCTACAGCTACAGAATGTAAGGGTGAGATTTATACCAACAGAGAAGAAAGACATCAGAGATTTGGGTCCTTTGGAAGAGGTGATGCTGCAAAACTGTGTCCTGATGTTCTTTTTTGAACTCTGTAGTCTACTTTACACTTACCATTTTGTATCTTAATCAGGTTGTATACTTTTTGGTGAAGCATAGATATGCTGCACCAAACCAAAGACCAACAATAAATGGCATGGAAGAGGTTTCTTCTTCATTTCTTCACAATGTTTTTTTCTTCTTTTATTAAGCATGTTTTTAGATGGTCACTAGTGAAGTAACAAGTATTTTTTTTGACTTGTGAATGCAGCGAACCATAGATGGAAAACATTACTATACCTTTGAATACATACTTACTTCACCAAACTACTCTAGTGGCTCCTTTGCAACAGTTGCTATAGGAAATGGTAAGTAACTTATTCAATTTGTGACCTTCATAGGGTTATATAGCTAACAAACAAGGTGCACTTTATACAGGAAGGTACTACACGTTAATTGTGGGAGCGAATGAAAGGCGATGGAAAAGAGTACGAGATGAGCTTAAAGTGGTAGCAGACTCTTTTAGGCTTCTTGACATCTGAAATGTCAATGCAAGACGTGTTTAAATATGCCTACAGATGAAGTTTGATTTTAAATATTTGTATATCAGAGTAAATATAAATTTTTTACAAGTGAATGAGGTCTTCTACCACACCAATACTAGTTGTATTCTTTATAGCATTAATTAATACCAATGATAGGCTAAATGGAGCAGGACACGTGTTACGTGGTGGTGCAAACAAACCCAATTTGTTCCTCCTCTCTTATAATTAGGATTTAGGAGAATAAAATATATTGTTATGGAACATGGTTTTTTAAGATAAAAAAAAACTACGTTCTCATAATCCCTACTGTATAGGAATTCAACTTGCCAGATTCAGATATTTTTCTTAAGGTTAATAGCCTTTCCTACGGTATACACATTTACGCATACAAAAACAAGGAGAAAAGACTTATCTTCCTTCTTAAAATTCTGCTACTCTAATAAGTTTAAGGATCTTTCCCCTATAAAGATTGAGCCACCGGATTGACTGCCGGAAGAACGTATCATATTTTAAAGTACAGCGGAGACCAAGGGTGCGCTTCAATCCAGGCTTTTTCTGAACCTTTCTTCTAAATATATTCTTCATCTTTTATGCTTATTTGATGGTTATATTTATGCTTTGTTTGTAATTTTTGTTCTTTAGAAGAATTGTTTTTCTTTTCCTTCTATACCTATTATGTGAAACATTTTTGTATTCTCTTTTGTGGTTTGTTTTGTACTTTTTTTTCAATCATCGTCGGAATGACATTTTTCTTGTTACCCGGTGATCTCTGTGGGGATTGCTCCAGCTGAATCTCTTCTTTCCCTGTGGACAGGGGATGAAAAATTCTCTCCAAGTAGATTTGGGGTGACAAATCATAACGATAAAAAAAAAAAAAAAAAAAAAAAAGTTGTCAGGGAAACAATTAGACTAATTGCATTGTATAATTATTAGAAGAAATAAAACCAAATCTAACAAATTATGAACATCACGTTTCGGGGAGAAAACAACCTTAAAACAATTACAAAGAATCACGAGTTCCCACGAAATGTAGACCGAACATTGGATGTGAAGAAGGTCCTTAAAAGTTATGTAAATCCCACATTTCCAGATGGAATAATGTAGTGACATTCTCCACACTCAATTGTCTGTTTGTAAGTTTATTAGTCCAAAACAAAAAATAGCAAATTAATTAAGATAAACAACTATAAGAATGTATCAAACTAGTTGGCAAAAATACAAGTGGAAATTTGCATCTATTATCTAAGGACAAAAAAAACTCGAGAACTCGTGTAATTCAAACACTAAAGGAACTGCTTCAAAACTATGGCTATGTATATACAGAGGTTTTACAACACTGGAGACCGTGTATTCTACAATTTTCACAAAAGTACAGGAGTGAACAAGTTGACGATCCACGCTTGAGAGACTGGAAGGGAGAAAAGGAAGTCCAATAGAATAGAAAGAGTAACTCAGCTGAATTAGTGTTGATTCCGCCGCCTTCCTCTCGTTGTAAAACAAAATTAACATACCGTGGAGACAACACCTTGGGTCAGCCTAAACTGCTTGCCTCCAAAAGAATACGCATACACAGCTTCAATACTCAAACCTCAACCAAATTCCAGATTCCTATATTCAAATCCTAGCTATCCCTGCCACAGCACCCTCCTCCTATGCCTACCAATGCCTGAGTGCTGATCCAATACTCCCATTCTTGCTACATGCGAGCCTCCACCTGACATTGGAAAATCCCATCAGGTGCTGCAATCATCAGTCATTCAACTCAAGTAGTTTATGAAACAATTCTCATGAACCAACATTAGCTGCAACTACTCACGTTGCATACTCCCATTCTAAACAAGTCGATGCTGACGCAAAGCCTTACCAAAATGAGGTTGCATCAATCGGACATACAGACCATTTTTTACCACCAATGAATCATGGGTCCCCTCCTCTACTATCCTTCCTCCATTTAGAACTACTATGTTGTCCACGTGCCTCATCATTGCAGCTCTGTGTGCTATTAAAATAGTGGTTTTGTTTCCCATTATTAGGGTGTCTAGAGCCTCTTGCACCACTCGGCTTGACTCAGATTCAATTGATGAACTAGCTTCATCCAGTAACAAAATAGGAGCATTTTTAAGAATTACCCTTGCAATTGCAATTCTCTGTTTTTGTCCAGGAGTTAAGTCAACACCTCTCATCCCAACATGAGTGTCATAACCATGAGGCAAGCTACTGATGAAGTGATGAGCATTTGCTATCCTTGCAGCCTCCTTTACTTCAGCTTCACTGGCATTATGCCTGGCATATATGATGTTTTCCCTTATGGTTGTTGAGAAGATAATGGGTTCCTGCTGAACCAGACCAAGGTGGCTCCTCAACCATCTTAAATTATATTGCTTTAGATCCCTCCCGTCTAGCAAAACTTGGCCAGAAACAGGATCATAGAATCTCTCGATCAAAGATATTACTGTGCTCTTCCCTGACCCCGAAACTCCCACTACAGCAATTGTTTGTCCTCCATTGACTTTGAGGCTAAAATTGCTCAATACCAACACTTCTGGCCGGGAAGGATAACAAAAATCAACATTTTTCAGCTCAATGCTCCCATATACATTGGGTGGCTTCATTGCTTTGCTATCATCAGGATCAATCTTAGGCACACGATCTATAATTTCAAACACTGATATGAGAGATTTTCGTCTCTTAAGTATGTAAGGAGCCAACCCAAAAGGCTCCACAAGGGCAAATGTAGCAAATGAGAAAACCATGTACTCCTTGAGAGCAGTAGGTGTATCCACATATTTCTTATTTACACATATTGCAGTGTACCAAAGTAGAAGGGCATTACATGCAAAGAGCAGAAACTGTGAAAAGCCAAATGCAAAACCAATGGCCACTCCATGAAGAAAGCTTTTCTTAAATATTTTATTTAACTGTAACTGGTAGAGTTCCATCACCTTATTACCAGCACAAAATGCAACAACAGTGTAAATATTCCTAACTGCGTCTTCAAGAACCAAAGATGCCTTTCTGTGCATTTCTTGTATGCCCTTTGAAAATCCAGCAAGCCACAATTTCTGCAAGATTAAGGAGACTGCTTAACACATCCATCATGCTAACCACAAAAGCAAATTAATAAAAACATCATTATGCAAAGCCGGTACTATCATCAGTCATTCACAAAAGTTAGCAAAAGCAGATCCGTTAGCTTTAGTAATTGAAATTAAACATAAATTGACATTAAAAGAATTTCCATAAATGAAAATGAAACCCCCATAAAGAGGTGTCAGTAGCATATTCAATAATGGTACCCTTGATCATGCAAGGTAAATCAAATGTAACAAAACTTTGATTTCCAAAGGAAAAATATTAATCTGTCTTAAGAATAAAACTAGTAAAGACACGGAAAAATTACACTAATTACAGACCATTGATAACTCAAGCACAAACAGATACATTTGTAATTGAAATTATCGCAATGCCAAAGATTATTTCAATATAAAATTTGTTAAAGCAATCATAATTAAATGTGCTTTAGTTTTCAGTATTCCATGCATAAAACATTGTTTTTAATTTCACAGTGAAATATACGCAGATGAATGATACAAAAGAGAGATAGAGATATGCACTGATACACAGTGAAACAGTGCCATTTTTCCTTTATCAGCCTTTTTCCTTTTAAACATTAGCTAGTCTTGCACATAAACAGACTCCAAGGCATTTCATGGTTTTTCGATTTGTTATGGTATTCTCCACATTCATGAGGCAAAAGGAGAGACATTATATTAATTGGTCAAAATCACTAGCAATTATTCAACTAGCTTCCCTTATAATGACCACAGTAATGGAAAAAAGGATAACAGACCAAACCACCTAGTGGGAAAATACATGGCTGTTATTGATACGAAAAGATGTGGAAAATATGAATTTCGAAAGCACCGAATTTTGTGAGGCATAAATTTTTACAGACTATGTTGACACAAAAAAGAAATACAAGCTCAATCCAACAACCTGATAAAATTACATGGCAAAATCAGAAAAGCAGTTGCAAACCTGGGCAACGGCAGAAACACAAAGAACTGGAAGTGTTGCTAAAGCCACAAGTGCTAATCGCCAGTGCAGCAAAACACCAATGAGAAATGCAACAATAACTGCAGCACTGTCCTGTATAAATATAGAAAGACGGTTGCTGAAAGCCGCTCGCACAAATGTAGCATCATTGGCCAAGCGCATTGATAGATTGTCAGCACTATTTTCCTCTTCATCAAACCATCCAGTTTCATTGCGTAGCATGGCTGCAATGTTATATTAAAACAGTTTAGGGCAGAAGTCCAAATTATTTTTCTTTCAAATAATAATACTTCAAATCTACACACCTGAGAACATCATTCTCCTAACTCTTTCTGTCATTTTCTCCCCCATAATACCAAAGTAAAAATGCTGTAAAAAGTTGGCAACAACTGTCACAATACCCATGCCGGTAATGATCAAGCACCATTTGTTTATCTCCCTTTGGAAGTGATGTTCTTCATCAATTTTATAGTAATCTGTCACCACCAGACCAATAACATAAGCAAGAAGGGGATTGAAAGAACCAAAGATAGCAGCACCTGTGCTTCCTAACACAGCATAAAGCCACTCTGCAAAACTAAGTTCTGCTAGCCTCCAAATTGAGGGTTGTTTTCGATGCTTCGCATCCTTTGTTTCAGTCATTTTCACTGAAAGGTCACCAGAATGACTATCAGGTCTGCTAAAAGTCTGTGAATGGGAGCGTTCATTTTTGGGATCAGATGTTAAAAGAGGTGAAACAGGGGATTCTGGGTCAGAACCATTCGACTTTTGTCGATGCACGCATTGAACATCAATCTTGGGTAACTCTGGTAGTCTCAATTCAAAACTATCCTGCCTTTTTATTGATGGCTCCTTATCTGCTGAATCTAAAGACTGGCCATTTTCCATCATCTTCTCAGATGGTGGGCTCCGAATTTTTGGTGATTCTTGTGAATTAAAGAAGCCATCTGAAGGCCGAAATATGGCAGAAACTCTCTGAAGAGAAGGTGATTTTATCATTTTAGGAGATGAAGGTTCTTTGAAGCTGTGATTTTCTGAAGAATCCTTCTCAATTTGGAAAGTTGCAGTCTCATTGTAGTTTCGAACAGGCATCCTGAATGATGAACAAAAAAAAGTGATTTTTCATCATGCAAATTATAAAAAAACAGTGAACTCAACCATTGTGTAACAGTTATTAGAATATTATTATAGTAAAACACTAACAGACTATGGCTGCCTCAACCATCACAATATCTGTATCTTAAAAGTCACGGTATATTGTCCACAAACATAAAAAAGTGCATGGCAAAAGTTGATGCATGATTTGAGGTGGTATCAAACCTCTTGGGAAGTTTTGTGGCCTCTTCGCATCGAAGAAGCTCTGCATATAAGCCATCCAGGGTCAGTAACTCATCATGAGTACCCATTTCAACAAGTTGACCATCCTCCATGACAGCTATATAATCAGCATTCTTTATAAGACTAAGCCTTCGAGCAATTATTATTGTTGAGCGTCCCAACATTAGCAGATCCAGAGCCTCCTGAACAGACCTCTCAGCCTCAAAATCAAGTCCACCAGTAACCTCATCAAGAAGAAGAATGGATGGATTTAAAAGCACAGCTCTTGCAATAGAAAGCTTTATTTTCTGCTCTTCTGTTAAAGCTAGGCCAGCCCTGCCAACCTGAAAGACAGAACCCTAGTTTAGGAGGTGAAAAGAGATTCCCACCAACAAGGATATAATTGAAATACAGTCATCCAAAACAACACAGGTTTCATATGATCATTTCAATCAAGTTTCACCTGTGTGTCATAACCTTTATCTAATGAGCTGATAAAGGTATGTGCATGAGCTATTTTAGCAGCCTCTTCAATTTGATCCATGGTGGTATCTCTGCCATAAGCAATGTTGTCTCTTATACTCAAACTGAGCAAAGCAGGTTCCTGGGTGACCAGTCCTATTTGACTCCTTAACCATTCCAGTTTCATATTCTTTATATTTTCACCATCTAAAAGAACTTCCCCTGAACCACAGATCGGTAAATTAATTTAAATACGAAATGACCTACGAAGTTTTTTAGATGTGATTTAAATTTGCACGAACAATGGGGAAAAAATTACCTAAAGTTGGATCATAGAAACGCTCCATAAGGGGAATAATACTACTTTTTCCAGAGCCATTTCTTCCAACAAGTGCCACAGTCTTTTTAGCAGGAACAGTGAGATAAAACCCACTCAAGATAGGGATTTCAGGGCGAGAAAGATAACTGAAGTAAACATTGCGAAACTCTATATTTCCTTGCACAAAAGCTGGAGCACTGCCATCGTGATTAAAGGATGAGGATGACCGGCTAATCATCTCAAATAGTCTATAGGCAGCTATTCGCCCTTGATCAAATGAGTAGAAATTTGTTGCAGCTTGATTCAACCCCCTTAATCAAATTAACAAAAATTGTAAGCAAAATGTAAAACAAATAAAGAGAAAAATATAAGTTGGGAATGATGCTCACAAGCCACTTAGAATTACAGCAAACAGAGCTGTTATAATTTCACCACCATGAGCTTTTCCATGTATAACCAGGAGCCTTCCAACCCAGAGTTGTAATGCACAAGAACATATTGCAAGCCCATAAGTAAAACCAAGGCCAAGCCCTTGAACAAGACTTATTAATATACCATATCTAAGAGTAGCTTGAAGTGATGTTGCATATGAATACTTAGACAATGTTTCATTTGTAAAGGCATACAAGGTCCTTATATAGGAAACTGCCTGCATCACAAGAAAATATATATATTCAGAACTGATCATGCTAAAACGATTCATTAAATAATGAGAACTTTAAGTTTCTTCCCACTTCACCAAATTCAAACCATTAAACCAAAAATACAGATAAATGAAATGATTCTCCAAACTTAAAAGATAAATAAAGAAAACAGAGCAATGGTATTCGTTCACTTCCTACCATAAAGTAAACCTCAAAAAATTTTCCATTTACAATGAACTAAATGACACTCAAACATGCATAATCTATAAATTAAAAATTATTGGATATCTCACATCAACTAGAAATATTGCCAAATTATAGGATATAAGCTAATCCTCACCTTTGTGAGGTTGAGTTAGGCTTAAACCTAAACTTTCTAAAAGAGACAACTAATCCATAACTACAAACAAGAAATTACTAGCCAAAATCAAGAAGCATTTTACTATTCAAGGATACCATTTCACAAATTTGTGACTTAGTTTTCAATTCCTAATTGAAGGAACAAAGGATAAGGATGATCTATGTTCAACATGCAGTCAGAAAAACAGAGCTTTCAACCTTGCATTATTTAGTTGCAGCAGAATTCTGGCATATTTAAGTGTCTTTGTGGCTTTAAATGTGTTAAAATATGTTTGTGACTTCGCTTTGGCATTGTGCTCATGTCTGCTTGAAGGAAGTTGTTGATACGCAAAAAAATAGGGTGATCTAACTGCAATAGAATTTTCTTTTTAGAAGAATATCTTATCAACCCCCCTAGTCGTATTTTTTTCTCTTTTCTTTCTGAAAAGTTCTATTTCAATCAAAACATGGATACCATATGAGTAACAGCAATCTCAAAATTTGATTACATTAAAGACCTCTGCAAGCGCAAATACCGTTACTGGATGAATTATATTACACGGAAAGGTACAGAATCACATACATTATATGAGAAACTTTCAAACGTTAAATTCTTTCTTTCTTTTAATGTGTGTGTATATATATGTGTGTGTGCGCACGTGTTATATATATACATATATATGTATATGTATACATGTACATATATGTATACATGTACATATATGTATACATGTACATATATGTGTATATATATATATATATATATGTACGCATGTATGCATAACAATCATTGGTTCAATGCAAGAATGAATTGAAGTTTAACTATAAATAACCTGTTCAGCAATGCTGGCTGCTTCAGCATATGCATCTTGAATATTCTCGGCAAGCCTGTGGAGGAATATATTTGATATTCCTCCTGCAGCAACAATAAATGGACCTGTAGCTAATGTTATCAATGCAATCTGCCAACAATTGATAAAAGCAATAACAAGACCACTGAAGAATGTTGCCATATTATGAATATAATTCCCAACCTGTATCATCAAAGTCAATACAAACGGTATGAAATATGAGTTGAGATTTTTCTTAAAAGAATAACAAATTTACAAAGGAGTGAATACTGAATATACACACAACTACAGCACCACACACCTTTTCACTTAGAGCAGACTGAATGAGCAGCACATCACTTAATACTTGACTCACAATGTCTCCATTATTTCCATAAGTATCAAAAAAACTCATATCTTGGTTAAGTAATACTTGGACATATTTTGACCTGATCACAGCAGTCTGCCGTTCTCCAGTAAGAATCCAACATGAAACCTCTATTAAACAAGAAAGATTAGTATTGAAAAAAACTTAAATTTAACATCTAATAAGAAATACTCCATGTAATTAATTTACCAATCCAACCAGCAGCAAAAACTCCCCCAGCAATATAAACAATGGTTAAAGCAAGCTGCAGAAAAAATATAGGTAAATAAGCAAATAAGTCCATTTGTCAAATCTTATTTACAAACTATGTACCTCAAATAATAATTAAATTCCTAGTTATGATGTCATATGGTTCACCTACTAAATTAACCAGTTCAAAAATGAGCAGCCATACTCTTTAGATTCTTGGTTGAAACTTATTTAAAACAAAAACCTACTGTTATTCATGTGAGTTAAACCATGGATGTAATTTCTTCTGCATAATTATTGTCTGTGCAACTTCTCACAAAAGTAATTTACATGTAAAATGTTGAGTTCTAGTGTGATGCAATGCAAGATGCACTAGCATCAACAAAGCCTAATTTTAAAGGTCAGGTTGCCTCAATTCATATTATTTACTTACATTGCAACAATAATTGTAATATTCCAACTTGGCAATAATAATTTTAAAATTTTCTATGTAAGGTCTACTTTGCAAATTTTCTTAGGTTCAATTCAGGCTTAGCTTGTTTAAAAATTCCTTATCCAAGGAGGATAACTCATAGTCACCATATTTAAAAAGTGTTAATGTTTTTCCGCTTAATAGAAGTATTGTATTTATAGCACCTGAAAAGAGAAAAGACTGATCAGATTTATGAATAATGGAAGAAATTGTTCCCTTCTAAGTTGTGTGCCTTTGTATTGTTATGCAATCAAAACCTAGGTGAAATGCCTGTTTTATTATCTTATGCTTATTACCTATTGTTCGACTTACTCAAGTTTTGCACTTCACCCAAGACTTAATTTTCTTAGCAAATAGAAACAAAAATTCATCCCATCGATGCCCTGTGTAATACTTGTTTTTTGACCTTGCCCCAAAGCCCTTGATACCAAGTACAAAAAGTTATTGTTCAAAGCTTACAACTATCCAGAGAACTGTCCCTTAAATCCCTTCGTATATCCAAAATTTGCGCTGTCTTTAACATAACCCGAGACACTTATATCAAGAATTTATGTAAACTTGAGATGAGAGGGAAGAGATTTTTTAAATAGTAGCTCAAGGTCTCATATCCAATCAGTAAGTGGCATGCTCCTGGATAATCTTATCAGTCATCAGATGCACAAACCAGGCTCTAATTCGCCACACAAATCAACCTCTTTATATTCCCACTCTCCTAATGTTCTTTATACCTATTCTCATGCTAGACAAATAAACTTCTAGCATCGTTCTTTAAATATTCAAGTAATGAAATCGTTGCTATCTAACCCCACAAACAAAGTAAATTTATAACTACAGAAAGATAGGCTAAAATATATTGAGAACATGCGCAACTCTTGTGCCAAATGGCCAATGCTGACTTGGAATCCTAAACAGAATGTCATCATGCCACTGATGACTTGGATGATCCATCCACGAACTACTTGACCAGGACAATAAACCCTTATAGAAAGGGAATAAACTAAGAAGGGAGAAAACAGGGAAGGACTAGGCTATGCCATGCTTAGTGTAGTCAGGTCAGCTTTCAATGAAAGTTAATTGCTCAATTACCTCAAACTGCACGGCAACCATTGAGATAAAAACTACAAAAACTAATAGCACAATACAAAAGACTTAATTTCACTGCCTAAGGGAAGCCAAATCAAATTATCAGAAGCTAATTAAAATCCACAAGCAGAGTACAGGAACAACTAGGGTTTCAACAGAAAACGAAACGAAATCGAACCTCCTTGAACCTCTGAAACTGCTCTTCCGGCGAACCCTGCTGAGGAACCCAGAGAACCTTGGCGAAGTAGTGCAAGTAAACAACGAGAGCGGTGCCGTGCGCGGCGGCGGCGAGGGAGCCGACGATCATGAGAAACCAGTCGAGGCGGTCGGCGCAGGCGAAGAGGCGAGAGAAAGGAACGGCGGCGGGCGGCGGCTCAATCTCCTCGGCCTCCTCCATCTCATCCTCGACCTCCATGGGCTGCGAGGCGGAGGTCTCGGCGCCGAGGTCGAGGTACGGCGAAGGCGACTCCGGCGGCTCCGAAACCTCGGAGACCGGCGTGAGAGGCTGTATGTGCGGCGGGGACCACCCGAACAGCCCCCGAGAAACCATCATGTCCGATCACAGCAACACCAGCAACTAACTCGCCGCGATGAAGAATTGGAAAACAGATCGCAAGAGAATTCAGAGCGCGAGCTCCTTTCTCTCTTCTGTTGAAGAAACGACGACGTATTGAACGCCGTCGAGGTGGTTGTGAGTTGCGAGGTGGCGGCGTGTGGTTTGACTCGGTCAAAAAAGAGGTACGACACCTTAATTTCTTCCTTTTAAGTTTACGACCCTTCTTCGATTCTTCTTCTTCTTCTTCGGCTTCGCTTTCTGTTTTTTCTTTTTCTTTTTTTTTAATTGGGTTTTGTTTCGAAAAAAATAAAATAATAATAATAATAATAGAACAAAATAATGATAATACGGTTACAGCGAGTTTGTGCTGTGAAATTGTGATGGCATGCATGCAGCAGAGCTGGAAAAAAAAGAAAAGGAGGGTGTTTTGGTAAATTCTAAGGCTATGATGGCGTTGGTAAATGTGTTCACAGCTGGATCATTTGCCATGAAATTACGTTAAGGCCCTTCTGAGAGTCGTTGGAGTGACACGCGTTAAGTGCTGGTATGCTTCTTCTTTTTTAATATTGATTTAATATATAAATTAAATCAAAATTAGAATAAAATGGAGAGGCTTTGCTTCAGGTGAGTGCGTGATTGACGAAAAGTGCCTTCCTCTTACTCAACCAAATACTTTATTACTTAAAACAAATTAAAAATATATTATATACTATGCTCACGTTTTTTGGGTATTTAATTTTTTTTTCTTAAACAGTGGTGGGGATTTTGTGATATGATATCTTTAGGTAAACTTTCCTGCAAAAGTAGTTTCAGAAGATGAAAGTAAGAAAAAAATTAAAATAAATTATAATAGTTAATACTAATTTATATATAACAAAATAATGTGATCGTTTAAATATATGTGAGATCATACATAAATTAAATCGTACATAATATAATTATAATTTCTATTTAATTTTTCAAATGTGTTATAAAAAATTAAACAAGCATGTTCTCAATGTATTTTTTTAATCATTACTAAAAATTAGAGTTTTACCCCAATAGGTGATCACCAACCAATTGCAATATTGTAGAGAAGCCTTCAGAAGATTCACAACCTGAAAGGCTGGTTGCATGTAAGTTTCATCGAGATCTTCAACACTTTGATAGAGATTGGCTAAGCTGCCAACATTGCTCACAATTCTTATGATAGTAGCCATAGGCAAGCAGAGCAAGCTGAGGAGAAAGTCAACAACATCTTTTGATGCTTCAGCGAAGAGAACCTTCTCACGCTTTGAGTCTATAAGCAGTCTCAGAGTCAAACTAGACGAAGAAGACGAAGCCATGCTGTTAGATGTAATGTAATGATGCATGCTCTCTTACACCTCTTAACTTGTCTCTCAGTGTTAATCAATATTTATACACATACAATACCACCTTTTGGAACCTGGTTATTAACTACTCTGCACGCATGGCCAATAACAAAGAAAAGAAAATAATAATGAGACAGCTTCATCTTTTACCGAGTTTCCAAGGTTATTTAATATGGATAGTGTAAAAAATTTAATGAGATGGCTTCATCTCTAACTGTTTACATTTACCAAGTGGGGTTATTTAATGTATCAACCAAGTTCCCAAGTTTTGATTAGCAGAGTCGTCATTGGGAAAGAGAAGGGAAAGGATTTGGTGTGAAGTAATGTTATTTTTTTAATATATATCTTGTAAGAAGAAAATAAGGTTTGGGTTTCGAGAGACAATTAGATGTAAAATAGGTTTGTTGGTCAGTTATTAATTATGTTTATACCTGTCTTCTTCATACACTTTTTGGTGTAATCCGTTATTATTAATTAGGAAGAAAAATATACTTCGACACTGGTGTTTGTATAACTTTCATTTCACATTCTTAGGTATAACATGGTTTTATTAGCGAGAGGAAAAGATAATTTTGTCAAATATAAAATTGTAACTTATGTGTGTGAAATTATTACTTAGCTAACCACTTACATCAACAGAGTTAATTATATTTTTATTAGACTTTCCATGACAAACCACTTATTTAAACATGATAAACTACTTAGACGTATTTTTTCAGATGTCTCTAATTAACCGCTTATATAAACATGACTGACCACTTATCTGAACATGGTAAACCACTTAGACATGTACGTATTTATTTAAATGTCATACTCAGTTAATCACTTATATAAACATGACAAACCACTTATATGAACATGGTAATCCACTAAGACATGTATTTTTTTGTTCAAATGTCATACTGAGTTAACCACTTATATAAACATGACAAATCACTTATTTGGTTTTTGTAAGTTGATTGTTTCGAAATTAGACATTTTTGTGTGTATTCAAATAACGTGTGTAGCAAACCAGATACATCAGCAGAGTAACCACTTATTAGTTACATGGTAATTTTTTTCTTTCCAACTTAAGCGCGTAGCAAACTGGATAAATGAGCAGAGAAAACCACTTATTTAGTTTTTATAAGTTGTTTGTTTTGAAATTGACAAAATTACCTTTTTGTATACAACAAAATTAAACGATTTCTTTTTCTGGCTAGTGAAACTTGGGAGTTATATTTATTAATTATTTGAAGGTAACTACATTTTTTACATTTTCGAGAAGACGACTTCTTCTTGCATGCATAAACATCATGAAATGCCTATAAATAAATTTATTAGAGAACTTTAATATCTTCAGGCACATTTTACCTTACATTTCTTAGAGTAATTTTCGTAACAAAACATTCCAATCCGAAAGGTATTCTTGAATTTGAAAATCACTTTCAGAATTTAAAAATAATTTTTAAAAATCTAAAAATAGCTTTCTGATTATATAATTTATTTTGAATTATACTTTGAAAGTGATTTTCAGAAAGTTAATTTCGAATTTTGTAAATAATTTTTAGATTCTGGAATTTATTTTCAAGTTTTAAAAGTCATTTTAAAATTCTGAAATATATTCTAGATGATACAATTTAAGATGTATTTTATTTTATTTTGATTAGTTATTTTAGAACATAAAATTATTTTTGAAATAGTTTATTTTAAAATACAAAATAACTTTTAAATTGGAATTTATAAAATGATAATTCGAAATACAGATTACTATTCTCGATTTGACTAAACCAAAAGTCACCTATATATTATAAAATAGGCTCTCAAACTATAATTTCTAACAAAAAAAGTTTTGAATTTTACAATCCGTCAACCATACCACGTCCTCCACTTACACTTACCAAAGAAAACTTAAATCTTTCCATATCAAAGAACACTTAAATCTTTTTCACAAGAAGCTATAGAAGTGCAGGAAAAAGCAGTCTTTCAATAACTCAAATCGCACCCACCAAGAACTACATGACCGCTTAGTAGAAAAATAAAAAATATATACATAAAAATCCTCCTGATTACATAAAAAAGGGAAAAATTGAATAAAAATGAATAAAAACAAATATTGAGATACGTTATTTTATGATAGTAGAAAGTTTAACCAATAAATAATAATGAATTAATTAAATTTTAAATATTTCATAAATTTGAATATATTTATTTGTTTTATTAAAAAATTTATTTTATTAAGTAAATATTCATTATTACTAAATAACGGAGAACATAAGAATAGAGAAAAAAAGAGGTATACTCAAGTCACACTAAACCTCTAAAAATATAATATTGATTTAAATGTTAAAGTATCTTCTGCAGATATTGTCTCTTTGTTTCACAAACACCAAAATCAAAAAACTACAGAATAACCGTTGGAATTGATATTTTAGAATTATTATTCTAAGTCTCAATATTTTACAAAAACAAGTAATATTAAAGTTTATTGACGTGAGAATTGGTTTTGTGCTATATATAAGAGAGTAAGCGATAATTAAACTTCATTTATGTATAAATTTGTTTTAGATCAAAGTTAATTCTAATAATTAGACTTAAGCTTAGGAGTACAAATAGAATATTGGGTAGTGCTAATAGTAAATAATTAGGTCTTTAGAGTCTCAACAAAAAAAGCACTTATCACTAAAAGGTGCAATTAGAAATTTTAAACTCTATTCAATGTAATTAAAACAACTCTTACCAACTATGTTTACTTTTCATTCATCTTTCATTGAAGATTCGTAAAGAAACATAAACAAAATACAGCAGTTTCAAACAAGAAGGTAGAGAATATTTTATGATCATAATCATAATTATATAGTTTAAGACTACAGTTCCATAGATTGATAGATATGATTAATTAAACTGTGTCAAACATGATCTGATGTAGAAGTCTGATTCTTGAAAAAAACATCAGTTAACACCGTCTTCGACTGCAGAGAAGCCTTTAGAAGTTTCACAACCTGAAAAAAAATATGAAGCAAATAAATTAATTAATCACGTTGTAGAATTACAAAACAAATATAGAAGAGAGATAAATATAAACATACGTACCTGATTGGCATCCAAGGTGACCACCTTTTCGTTCAAGTCATCAATCTCTTTGATGTCGAATTTCTTAAACAAGGTAAAGGTGGAAATGTTTGACATGGGCTGAATCACTAAATCATCCGTCACCATGTAAGTTACTACCTCTTTCACAAAACTGCTTGCAACCTTGCCACCAACCAAATTCAATCTAGTGTTCATAGTTTGTCCACAACTCTTACAGGAAGTGCGTCTATCACATGTGATGTTAGTACCAGGGTGATATTGGCACCTGTAGAATTGAGTAGTCACAGAGTTGTAGCAAGAACTTTCAATGGAAGGAAAAAGAGCACAGATTTGTGATGCCAAGATGGAGGCATTTGGCTTCAAGAATGAATCCTTATGCTGGTCTGGTTCAATGTAAGTTTCATCGAGATTTTCAACACTTTGATAGAGATTGGCTATGCTGCCAATCATCTGATTCTTGCTGAGAATCATTATGACAGTACTCAGAGGCAAGCGGAGCAACTCAAAGAGAAAGTCAACAACAGGTTTTGATGCTTCAGCGAAGAGAACCTTGTTACGCTTTGAGTGTATAAGCAGTCTCAGAGTCAAATTAGACGAAGAAAATGATGCCATGCTGTTAGATGCAATGATGCCGGTGAGTGTTAACCAATATTTATACACATACAATACCACCTTTTGGAATATTTGTTTTGATTTTGGAATTTGGATCATGGTTTTGTTTCACTGCTTATTAACTACTCCACCAAGTGAAACGCCATGCATGGCCAACTGAAACGCCATGCATGGATCAATGAAGTAGTGTCAAAAATTTAATGAGACAAATCGTTTACAGTTACCAAGTTTCCAAGGTTATTTAATGTAGCAACCAAGTTTCTAAGTTTTGATTAGAAGAGTCGTCAATGGGAAAGAGAAGGGAAAAGATTTGGTGTGAAGTAACGTTATTTTATATATATATATATATATATATATATATATATCTTGTAAAAAGAAAATAAGGAGGTCTGAGTTTCGAGAGACAATTAGATGTGAAATAGGTTTATTGGTCAGTTATTAATTATTTTTTTATCTGTCATATTTAAAGAGACTTTTGAGTTCTGCAATCCATTGTTATTAACTACACTTTACATTTTCAAGAATTGAAAACGCACCCACCAAGAACTAGAAGTTCACTTAGTAGAAAAATAAAAAATAAAAATAAAACTCCTCCTAATTACAAATGAAAAAAAAGAATTGGATAAAACTTATAAAAACAAATATTGGGATAGGATATTTTATGATAGTAGAAAGTTTAACCGGAAAATATATAATGAAATGATTAAATTTTAAATATTTCATAAATTTGAATATATTTATTTGTGTTTTATTAAAAAAATTATTTTATTAAGTATTTAGAATATTTTTAATTTCGTCTAAATATTTTATTTTTTAAATTTCATTACAAATATGATATTATCATTATTTTTATCTTCTCATTTCAACTCATTTTTCAATTTTTTTTCTTTTCTCTTCAATCTATTCTCTATTCCAATTTGTTAGTTAACTGGTTAAGGAAAACATAAATTGGGTAATAAGGTTAAAACAGAAAGACGCAAAAAATGACCACTTTATTTCATTGAAAACAAAATCAAACAAAATTTTTAATAAAAACTCAATTAAAAATATTTACATTTTATAAAATATTTAAAATTTAATTAAATATTTTGTTATTGAAGAAAGAAAGATGAAAGCATACCGAGTTAAAAATAAAAGTTTATAACATGTATCTTTTCATAAAAAAAATTCTTTAAACACGTTAATCATTTCCATTAGAATCTCTAACTAATTTTCATTAAATTCTAGAAATGGAAATCAACATTACACAAATCAGTGATAACCATAAAATTTTCATTTGGAAACAGACAAACAGGTATTTTTTATTGAATTCGACAATAACTTACACTATGAATGTTGTGAAAGAACCACAAAGATCTAACAATCACTAACCCCTAAACATGAGTTACAATGCATAGATGAAACATATGATAAGTTTACTGTACAAAGCATGAGCCTGGACCATCAGGAGCAGTTCTGGCATTATAGTTTGTGACAGGAGCAGCTGCAACCCCACGTCTATTCAAAAGACATCTGAAGTATTGCAACCTTTTCAGTGCAACTACGCTGGCATGTCCTGAAGTATAGTCTCTAGGACTCCACAATCGTTCTGTGGAAAACAAGTAATTGTTAATTTTGCATGATCAAATATTGCATATAGCATATTGCATATTCGGATGAAAGGATTATACTTTATCAGTAAAACTAAAAAGACAATACAAGAATGATAAACAACTCTGCATCAGTAATGCAGCTAACCTGCTGCAGCTGCTGCTCGAGGCCATATTGTTTGCTGAACGTCTGATGTATCAGCTGTCTCGCCCCACATGCAGACTTCTCCCCCAATTACAAGTTTTTTCTCTGAAGCTTTGTGAATTCCTTCTAGTGGCTCAGCAGTGTAGACGTCTTCCCAAGGTACATTTAGATGGTCAAGATACCATACACCTTGGTTGCTGAAAATACACCTGAAACCTTTTGCAACAGCCTTTGGACAAACTCCGGGGCCCAACCTACAGTATTTACTTGGAATGCTTATTTCTGAAACTGAGATCATCAAGTTTCATATAAAAATAAAACTAAACTTAGGCAGAAATTCACCAGTTATGCACTACAGTCTGCGGATGGAGCTTAGTTGGAAAAGTATTGAAGGTTTCTTCCCTGAGAAGTTCAATAAAAAAGGTCAGATCTTGGAAATGCTAACATTTTAAGAACATGACATGGTAAATGAATAGAAGTAATGTTTCAAAATTTCTGTAGTTTACATGCAGGCAAACTACTACTGCATTTGAAATACTTGGGTCATCGAGGATCAATTAAGGGTATAAATGAGTTTTATAGTATTATGCTATATATACAAAAATCATACCAGTTTACCGGACTCCAATTTTTTGAAAGAGCTATGTTTTGAGCCTTTAGTACAAAATATTCATAGGCATCTTCAGCAGTCATGTTCTTGCTTTGTAGCCTGCATTGGAGATATAATCACAACTGAACAATGTGCTTGATTGATTGACAATATCAATGAAAATCACGGATCATCACGCTTAATTTTCTGGAAATTTGACCATCGTCTTAATTCACAACTAAAAGCTGAGTGGCTGAGAAAAAAAATAATGAAGGGAGGATAAATTCCTCTACATGCTTCACAAGTAGGTAATCCCAAAAAAGTTCTGTTGTTTTCTGAAATTCCTTCTGAAATACTTTTTCTAGCCCTCAGATTCGAAGTGGTAAAAAAACAGCTACAAGTTCATATATTGAGTTTCCATTGCATGATAACTCAATGTCTTTACTGCCCTAGGCCACAAAAAAATCATGTATAATGTAATGAATGTACACAATAAGTTAATATTTGTACCATTTATTCACTGAAGAAGTATTAGTCCAGCAATCTGTCAAAATAAATTGCAATTACTTATCGAGTTAGCATTGATGAAAAATAGCTCAAAAATAACTCCAAACCAAAATCTACTTTATCTTATAATAATTATAAAATGTTCAGAAGTCAGAATTACCTCACAAGGTGGTACACGTTTTAACAATATAATGGGCAAACCCTAACATTTTGTGTGCTTCTACTGTTTTTACTTTTTAATCCAACTAAAATAAAAATTTTGCCTCAATAACTTATGCAATAAAAGTGAACATTAGGTTGGTGCCAGTTATCGACATAAAACGCCAATTTTGAGCTTTTAGGTCAAGCTGCGAGAAGAAAGACATACACACTAACCTGTATTCACTTCATCACCACCCAAGTGAAATAGTTCAAATGGGAATATTTTTCTCATATCTGCAAAATTTAGAAAAGGAGAATGAAAGAAAGTTATTTTTTTAGATCAGTGTACATGCTACGAAAAGATATGAACATAACTTGGTACAGTCAAAGGGTGGTTTTGACAAACTCCATGATATTAATATTTTTGCAAGATTGCGCAAGGAACAAGGTAGAGAGGAAGAAGATATAAGCTAAATATAGTGATGCAGTTTTGTAGGAACTTAACCTGTTAGAATACCAGACAGGACATCAAAAGTAAACTTCTTCGAAACATCAAGTGGCTGCTTACAGAAGGGTGATGGCCAAAGATTAGGATATCCAACACCCCTAGCAGAAATGAAGAACGGAGAAAAGTTAATCTATTTCTGCTCTACAAAATTTGTCAGTAGGAATATTAAATTTTTGGAGTAACCAATTGAAGTCCATATTTGTAAAATAAATGGATCAATGCCTAAATAAAACTTTTCAAAAGTAGTGTCTGTTGTCAACGCAAAGGAATCCATCCGGAGCAAATTTTCATGACACCGCTGCATCCAATCCATAGCTAGAAAGCTTCACTTTTCTTTGGAAAACATAAGTATTTCTCGAAAGAAATATCTATCACAAATACCAAAAGTAAAAGAAACTTTGTGGTTTTCATGAAGCACCATTTTCAAGACATTACAAGCTTATAAATTTATCGAACGGTCATTAGGGATCTTGATATGGTTGGCTGGGTTATATGTAATTTATTGATAGATTCAAGATATAGGGATTACACGTGAATACAATTGATGATTGAATTATGGTCCATTGATAAAGAGTTGAACTTGAAACATCCCTAAAATGTTCCATCTTATTTGATTTATTTTTCACTGTTAAAAAAAAAAATTATCATCCCAAGAAAAAAAAATATGAACATGACACAAGCTTTTTACCATGATGCTGCATGACCAGGGACATCCACTTCCGCCATCACATTTATGCCTGTGATAAACCAAGCAGATACTCATTATCTAGCTCGGTACTGAGAAAAATGGGAGGCACAAAAGGAAAAGAAAAACCCAAAAAAAATATAAAATCATGACCTATAATTCAAAATGCTCTGCATAATATGAACCAGAAGCTTCAAAAGGATTTTAAGATATCTTACCTCTCATTTTGGAAAAGCTTTACATCGAGACAAAGTGAAACACGAAAGAAAGAATACAGTATTAGTCCAAAAGTTCGATTAAGAAAGCCAACTCAAACAAAGTAATAATTTAATGAAATGCATAGATCAATTAATCAAACATTTCTAAATACTATTTTGAGTCTACACCTGTATATTTTGAAGTTCCCCTCCCCTTAACCAAGTTTCTACACAACAACTATTTTTGTCTAAATTTTCCAGGTCAAGCTTTTTTAAGATTACAAAATTCGTGATAGATTTATAATACAGTGTTTATAGTTGCAATATTCTAAGCAACTAGATAGTTGGAGGCGAAGATGATCATATCAAAGACTTAACAGGTAAGTTTTACTCTTTTCAACTTGTTCCCCGTGGCAAATCCCCCTTCCCATTTAGAAGGAATAGCCGATAAACTTTGCATGATTTTCAAAAATGTAAAGCTGCTACATTTGTAGGAGATGGAATAAGGTGGGTCTTACTTGACAATTTCATGTGCATCCTCTATTGTGTAACGCTCCCACTCTGAGTATGAACCTTTCCACAAATTTACATAAGAAGGTACTTCAAGAGGAAATGATTGCTCGTCTATGATGTGCCAATGCAGAACATTCTACCATGTTCAATTTTTCACATAAGCATCACATGAAACAAAGTAGCATGGAATGCTAGTTAGGACTTAGGATACACTTGTTTTCTTCAACTGTCATAAACAGCGGAGTGGTAAGGAAAGTAAACTTATGACTTTTATCTTACAAGTTTAGCGTAGGACATAGATTCAATTATCTGCTTAATTACGTTAACTGGTAAATAATGCCTTGATGTATCTGCAGAATGAATAAAAAAACCAACATGAGTGTCAATAGAGAACACAGCACATAAACACTTGCAGAATGTAGACTGCTCTCATTTGCAAAATCTTGACTCACCCAACATAAGCCCACGGTATTGAAATCTAGGTTTATCTCGGATGGACCAAGGTGCCATATGTATTTGTACTTTTTTAGTTGTATAATCAAAAGAACACAACTGGCTGAATGTCTGGTGCATCACAGATTAAAACAGAAAATAAATTAAGGAAATAGATCATGCACAGCATAACAAGTTTCCAATCTTTCACGAAGTAGTGATTCCTGTGTGCCACAATGCATACTGAGAAACACAAAAATAGTCATAGTTCACTTTTAATTTTCAAACTAAAAATATAATAAAATTGAGTTTAAGCAACTTACTGTCTCCACACCGATAGTTTTATATGCTAAAGATAGTTCATAGTTTCACAGATTAAGAGAGACAAGGACTACATTCTTTCAAACTGCTGACATCTTGCCCAATAGACATGAACAGATTACAGATTTTGCCAATCATATGAAGAAAACACAAATTTGAATTCTGAATTATGAAAAATAAGATTGCACACAAAATTGAATAGTTATCTAAAAGAGTAAACATCGGAGTTTATCCAGAAATATCTAGTGTCTCCTCCTCCTTTTATCCCTTCATTTCATGCTTAACAGAAAAATGCGCAATGAAGAAAAAGTTTGAGCTGAATTGAGTTGCAAATTCTATACATACCTCTAATCCACGCAATGCACCAAAAACTGTATTTGCCTACAAAACAAAAAAAATAAAAAAATTAGATGACTAATGGTCATCCACAAGTTACTATTAGATTAAATAAATATATAACATATTGCAATTTATCTGTTCCTGTCCAATAAACATAAGAAATGAAGCACCACACCACAAGAGTCTTTATCAATCATTTTGTTACCCTCAAAACAAAAGACTTCAATCAACCAGTGTTTTCCACTAAATTCCAGTTGCAGGTAGTGCTGACGGATTGGTTGACTTGTTCATGCATAGAATATGATGGCATTAAACTAACAAATACACACATAAAGGCTAAACTTCATATAGTATTCAGGAAGGGAAAGGGACAGCATAACCTTCAGATTTTAAATACACAGCAACACAATCTCATTGAATATTCGAATCGAATCACAAAAGTCATATAAAAAGGCAAACCACACCTCAATTGTGACCCCCCCAGCACCAGAAGGCAGCTGGGTCCCTGAAACCATCAAATTGTAGCTCTCATCCACTCCAAGTTGAAGCTGCAACACGAGTTCCCAATCTCAAAATCAAAACTTGATGAAAACCGAGAAAGGAAAAAACAAAATTAAAAAAAGGGCACCTCCTCGCTGCTGGAATGAACAGTGATGCTCAATTTGTTAACATCATAGGCAGGCCTCTTCGTTCTGAGAAAACCGAATCTGTCACCATGCGTGAACAGGATCTCCTTGTATCTTTCAAAAGCATCTCGAACAATGTTAGAGGCAGCACCGTTGCCGGAGAGAGCGAGAGCAGGGTCAACAGAAAGAGTCTCATTGCCGGAGCTGAATTTTTCAGGCAGAGGCCAAATGAAGGGAAGAGACGGGGTTCTCTCCCCGAGAGCTTGAGAAACAAACAATGCACAACAAATGAGGAAAAATGTTGGAACAGCACTTGATGATTTGGGTAGGCACAACAACCCCATGGCTCTGCGAGGACTTTGAGGAATGGTTGGCGTTTGAAGCGCTGAGAGAGAAAAGCATTAAAGAGAACGTGAATGTAACAAACATGATTACTGGAGAGTAGTTAAGGTTAAGAAAATTTCGAGAAATCTGAGGCTGTAAGAAACATTAAATGTACACAACAGACAACGTAATACTATATACTATTTCACCATTTTAAGGCACCATTGTGTGAGATTCCTTCACGTTACATAATGGCAAAGACAATTTCACTTTAGTGCATAAGTAAAATACAAACAACTTTTGTTTCTCTTCTTCCTAGCCATGTGAAATAAAATTATAGTTAATTGTATATAAGAAGCATGTTCATGAATCATGATGATATAACATTGTATGTGAAAGAGCATGCCATGCATACCATAATCTTTTGAATACATTGTCTAAGCCTCTGTCTGCAACAATTGAAATGGAAAATATGGCAGAATGTGTTTTCTCTTCCATTTTGTTTGGTTTCAGAAATGAAGGAATGATGCAAAACTGCATCAAACTCACAGGTTTTTTAATCCATCCAAAATGGATGGTATTTTGGATGGTAAGAAGAGGGAAAACTGTTTTATGAAATAAAAATACTAATTTATCCTTATTTTTTTATTGATAATGTTCTCTTTTTATGTAATTTTTCATTTTTTACTAGATTGAATAAAAGAAAAAAATTATTAAATAATTTACAAAAATCATTTCCATTTTCTCCTTGCGTGCATTCAATGCCTTTCCTAGCACTAGTGTATCTCATTTAAAGTTAACTCCTGCTTTTATGGATCATTTAATTATATAATTTTTAATTCACACTTTTAAATTTATATCTAAGGTCTAAAATCAATATAGTGCATGAATTATACATGGTAATGGTAACAGTAATTAGAGACAAATTTATAGCAAGTTACAAGAATTTAATTGGTTGTCTGATTCACTGATTCCCATGAACTCTGCTACGTTCCAACTTGCACTTATGTAAATATTAAGAAAAAAAAAAGTCATAACTAATATGTTATGATCTCGATAACTTTGTTGAATTAAAAATGTCAAATGGATTACACTAATTAGGAATCTATGGTTTTAGTTGTTTTTAAAAAGTTAATGTAAAAATTCCATAGGTAGGTTGGGATGACTTACTTAACTCACATTCTTACAATCACATTTTTCAGAATATATATATATATATATATATATTAATAAAAATATGTAAGTGTGGCTGGTGTACCTATTTTGCTTGTTGCACACCTAAAATTTGTTTTGTTGTTCTGTTTTGCAGCTAATACAATATTCACTATTCATAATTTGGAAGAGAGCTACTAAACTATCTGTCGCACCTGAATTTTCACACATCTTAATTCTCCAAAATTTGATATTTTTCACACAAATCATTATTTTATGGATAAAAAGAATCTGTTCATAATAAATTTCCTAATGCTATTAAGAGGGAAGTACCCTTAATTTGTGCTTTTGTTAATAATATTTAAGTTTGATTTTTTTTTCTCATGATTGAGTTTTGGTAATCCCGTGACCTACCTACCTAACTCCACCTATCCATAGCTTTTAGACTTCTTCAGATTCGCATTTGCCTAAGTAAGTTTATGATCATAAATATTTATGCTAATAATGACACACATCTACTAAATTATGATGTTAATCTGTTCCATCTTAATTAGTAAATTTTAAATCTAATTTAATCTAATAAAATTAATTTATAAGATAAAATTTACACTTATTTATATATTATGAATTAATTTTATTTTAGTTGATGTAAAATTTTTAATTAATTCCTTTTAAGTTGAGATTTTTCAGTAAAATTATATATTTAAAGATAGTGTAATAATCACTAAAAAACAAATGAATCTTATTATATAATAGATTTTGATATTATTTTCAAAAGTTAATTTTATGTTTAATTTAGTTTTACAAAACTTAATATTTATTAATATTTATATATTGTAAATTGATATTATCTCTAATTAATATAAAATAAATATCATAACATATATATGATTAATATCACGTTTATTTTTAATTAAAACGGCACAAAATCTTAACTAAACTTAATTCATTAAAATTCAACTCAAATTTTAAAAAATTTAACTGAAAAACATAGACAGAAAGAAAATATTGTGGATTGGACCTAAAAGATAAGAAATATGTGAGATGTGACTCATTTACCATTTTTTGTCTGAAATAATAGTAAATATCTTTCAGTGGTTCAATCTCAGCTTTCAACACTATCCTTTTTATGCGTCAATGTTCCACTCAATGGACCCAATCTTTTTTTGGCAGCTTCGTTAAGTATTGGTTAATATTGCTACAGTTGAATGGACCCAAGAAAAAAAAATAATGTCTTTCTTTTCAATCCCAAAATTTGGTCTTCAGAATTTATTTTAAAAATCTAAATTATTCCTCACTCTGTGAATAAAGTTGATAAAATCTTTAATGTTGAAAATAACTCATAAATAAAAATATTTTAAATAAGAGTTTGAGAAGGGTTGTGTAGCTTTATTAACACCAAATAATAGTAGGAAAAAGATGGTCCATATTTGAAAAATGTTTCATACAATAATACAATACGAATACCTATTTTGTCTTCACGTCACATCAATATGCTTTCACATACTTTACACTTCAAACTACCACCATTTTATTTCCTTAATCATATACTTTTTAAAAGTTCGTACTTAAAGTGGAGACACTTTCTTGTGGACAAATTAAATTACTTTTTTACTAGTTCACTTTCTCGTACTAAAACTCATATCTTTTATAAAAAATAATTAATGTATCTTTTACACTATTTGATACACTCATAAAAATACAAAATAAGAATAAAGATGATAGAGGTTAATAAAAACCGACAAAAGGATAAGATTGTAGTATTGTATTATTATAATTAACTAAGAAAGATAATTTAGATGTTCCATCTAATGATGGAATTTAATGGATTAAAGTAAACTATAGAACTGACTTTCATTGAATTTCATCCATTAATGTAAATACTCATCCATGGTATTTCAGTTTCTTTAATTTTACTTCTTTCCATAATCCAAAAACTGTCTAAAGAAAATAATATCAACAAGGTTTTTACATTAAAATGGCATAATTTTAAAATGAAAGGTATTCAAATAGGTAATTTTAAAATGACTATGGAAAAGGACAAGTGGTATAAATTAATTTATAATAAAATATCAATAATAAATTTTCATTTAAATGATCATTTTCTTGGAATTTCATTTTCTTGATTTAATTATTAATACTACAGTTTCTGGTTGCCATTCACTTTTGATGAGTCACTATCGTGGACAATAAAAGTCATACATTATAATATTTCATCTCATATTAATGTCCAACCACTTGAAAATTGTTTAATTTATTTTTCAACTTTTTTTCACTTTGAGTTTATATAATAAAAATCAACTTCAAGTAACCCAAATAACAAAAATTTAAATTTAAATTTATATAGAAAAAAATATATTTATAAGAACGACTTTAATATAAATTAAATTACACTATATTGTACTTACAGATATAATTTCAATGAATACAAATTCCACTGAAAAAAAAATTAATATATATTTATGCACAATTTTTTCATCATTAAAAAAAAATACAATGTCCGGATATTGTGCTATAGTAAATAAATAAATAAATAAATAAAACAATTATTGAAAACACACTTTACCAAATTTTATATTTTTTAAAAATTTATTTATTAGAGTACATTTTTAAAAATACTAAATTTTAGGTGAAAAAACCATAAGTAACCTTCCATTATTATCTACTTTTGAGTATTATTATATGCCTATGACTTTTGAGTATTTTATTCTTCCTTTAAGTAGGAATTCCACACATTGTACACCAACTCTTATGGATCATAAAGTAGAGCATATACTTTAATATCTATAAATACAATTAATTTATTAAGAATATTTATAAAGAATATTTTTTTCCTACAATAGATAACTGAATGAAAGTATACATAAAATTATTTTACACAATAGAAAAAATCTAGAAGGAGAATAAATTTATAAAAAATGAATTAGAAAAGAAGTGGGTGTTTATAAATAGGGTAGGCACTGAAGTTTCTTTTGAAAATCGGTGGGTGTGGGAGAAATAGAAGTGCTTGATCTGATCAAAAGGCAGTGAAAGTGAATGTTATGGTTTGGTTATAGTGTTGCTTCCTCTAAGTATGAGAGCTTCAAACATGAACACACTCAGAGGAAGCAACACTTGTACCTAAACCAATTAACTTTCCTCTTCTTCCCTTCTTCATCTTTCTCTCAGGTGCATCTCTCAACTTTTTCTTCATCCTTTTCATTTTTATGTTCATCTGATGTTCTTTTCTGCAATACAAATTCTCACTTCTGAGCCAATACAAACCATGTTATCTTCATGTTATGTTGCCTTCAATCAAATTATTTGAAATTTGTTGTAATTATATATCATAAATTTAAACACAATATTAGTTATTAAACATTTTTCTTAATTTAGTATGAGTATGTGAATCATGTAAAGTGGAGTTGAAAAAACTTGTAACAGATTTGGATATATGATGAAAGAGGCAACACAGAAGATAGCGTGGGAACAATTGTTACATGTTAGTGGGGACTTGATGTAACATGCGGTAATGTTTTTTTGTAATTTTGGAAGCACTCCAATGTCGCTTTTTATATATTATTGTCCTAATATACTTTTTAAAATCTCTAAACAAGAAATAATAATTATTTCCATTTCCTAATTAAGGTTTTGTCCTCTTAAAAAGGTTTTCCAAAACACCCATCCATCTTCTCATATACTCTGGAAACAAAATTTTTTAGCTATATAGTTATGATGATAACAATCCATTTGAAAAAAAAAAGTCTATATTAATAATATAATTTTTTTGTTATATTTCTTTTATTTATTATATGTATGTGATAAAATGGTCAGTTTTTTCATGAAAAAAAACTGGAAGAAACAAATATTTGCTATTCTTATGAGTCTGAACTCCCACTTATCTGGACCATTTAGATGAACCACAACTTTAGTGGTGGTGATCGCATGATATAGAAAATAATGCTCCTAGCATTTCAAATTTCAAATCACGGTCCTTATCAAGACAATGTTTTTTTCCAAGAATGATGTCGACCTTCACAAAAACACTAGTGGGACCTTTAAAGTTTGAATAACCCAAATCTCTTATAAACTCCTATAATAATAATAATATATATATATATATATTAAAAATATTATCAATTTATAATTTATTAACAAAGAGGTTAAGATTGATAATATTTTTAATATATATAGTGTTGCTTTAGTATAATTCTGAAAATGTCACCATATGACGATGATGATAGTTGTTATTTATTGCGAAGGGACTAGAAGAGTTGTTAGACCACATGTATAAAAAAACTCCGCACAAGCTTTTAAGGAAATGAAAAATAGTTAGGTAACATATAAAAGAAATTGGATATTTAAAATCTACTAAATACTTTGTATGTGTTGTCAATCTTTGAAATTTAAGCATTTTCAGAATTATATCAATAATGCAATTTAATCTTTAATATCAAAAAGTTTAAGGTCAATTGTTTAAAATTTTACAATCTTATTATTATACATAATAACAAAATGGTTAGGTCAAATTTCTACAAAATGAAGATCTTATAATTAGTTTTAATTTTTATTTATAATTAAAATAATATATATACATATATGAAAAGACTTCCTCTTATATTGTAATTAGACATGTTTTACTAAATTAAAATTACTTTAGTATTTATTTAATGAGTATGAATAAACTTGTTTTTTTTAACGATCAAAAATACAATAAATAAAAAAAAACATTTAAAGGATGTTCCAACCCATTTAAACCAATAGCAAAATAACGGAAATTTCAACTATAATGCAAAATTAAACCAAATACAACAATTAGAAGAATGGATAAATAACATTTATTTACTGTACTCTATAACGTTCGTCCGTTCATATCCATCCACCGGTTACAGTAGTTAAACAAAATCCATACCCTATATGTATAATAAACAAACCTGTATAATAGATTACAATATTAACTTTTAAGTGGATCTTCTTAAATTATATTTAGATTCCTAATCCTATATTTTATAAGAACGTATAGGAGTTAAATTACTTTTACAACATATGTGTTGAAATAAAATTATGAAGTCATAACTTCAATTTTATGAAATCATGATGAAAAAAAGGAATCTAAGGAGTTAATACATTAATAAGAGAATGTCACATATAAAGACATGGGTAGAGATGAAAAATAAATGTAGTGGGAGGGTTTTTCGAATTCATTTTGATTTTGATGAAAAAAATTCATACATTAATGATAAATGAATATGAGTACAAGTAATATTTAAATTTTTAGATTGAATATACCCCTCTCGTCTCATTCTCTTACTTGTGGCTATACTAGTATTCATTCTTATAATTATTCTCAGTTTAAATTACTAAAATACATAGTTTATCACATAACCTAAAAAACTACTTATCTTTATTATTTTCATCTGTCCTTAGTTTCCTTTCATATGAAAAACCTTTTTCTGTTGGGAATCTAAATATAATTTGAAAAATACATTGAGTTTGAGTAAGATATAAAAAAAAAAAAAATCACAAAACCGTAACTTCATGATTTTAGATTGGAAGTGATATAATGATCTCTTTATAAATTATATTCACAATTCATTAATGTTAAATCTGCTTAATATATTCCCTACAAACATATATTGATAATTATGTAAAGATGTTTCATTTAACATAATATACTAACTTATTGTCATGAATACTTTTATTATCATCTTATATAAATTTAACTTCAAAAACGATGAAAGATGCATTTCTAAATTTTAATTATTATTATTATCGTAATTTTTTTTTTCGATCTTGCTTTACATGGAAATAGTAATTTCATTAAAATCCCGAGAAAGAAAGTGATAAAACATTTGAAATATTTTAAACTTGATTATATTTTCTTTTATGATTTTTTAAAAATAATTTAAACTTTATTAATTTTATTTCATTTGTTTTTTTTTTGTTTTTTTTTTGTACGGTTTACCTATCTTCATTTGCAGCGTAAAGCATCAAAGATCAAGATTTACAAGTACCAATCCCACAATCTTCCCAACAACCAACCTCCACGTCAAGCCCCATTGAATCAATATATGCAAACACCTTTAAAAGTATCCATGAAATAGATTCAACAACACAAATAAGATCTAGAAAAAAGGAGATCGAAAAGTGTTACGTGCAACATTTTAAAATGATAAAAGTTGATAGAAAAGTAAAGGCTCAGTATAACTATTTGTAAGAAATTGTTTGAATTATAAAAAAGTCGTGAAACAAAGCATTTGCATCGCCATTTGAAGATATGTATTTAAAAAATTGCTTTAACAAGGGGAAAAGAGGGATGAACAATGCTTTCTTTTAGATTACAAAGTAGCCAAAATGATACAGTACAAACGTGGATATGAACATGGCGAAGTACAATATATGTTACCCCATAGAAACAACGACGAAACAAAAAAAATTGGTATAAGGATAGTGAAACCTGCACCGTCCACTGGCATTTCTATCCCTCGGCATGGGCAGCTTTTGGATCCACTCTCTCTAATATGCATTAATAATCAATGAATGAGAAAGGGTTTATTGTGTGGCGATGAACTCTGCACTGATGAAAGTGGGTTTGTCGTTGGTCTCCGAGGATGTCCCACAAATCACGTGAAGGGGGAACCCTAATGGCAACTGTACAAGACAAACAATGGTCATTTACAATCTCCTACCATCTTTTCCCAGCCAATTATCATTTATCTCTCACTTGGGTTCTTCTCTACTTTCGTCTTTACATTGCAAACCTCACTCTAATTTAAAATTCATTTCTAATATTGATATTATACTGAGCAAAATTAGGTTTAAAATTAATTTTTAATACGATATTATAGTTTATTTTTTAAGTATCATACCGTTATTAGATTATTTTTACATAGTCTTACATATTAATTAAAGACTCTTATGTAAAAATGTATGTTGGAAATTCCAAATCTATTAGAAAAAAATATTTTATTATAAAATTGAGTTTTATAAGATTGAGTTAAACTTAAAATCTATTTGTAATATCTATATTTATATATATATAACATTTTCTTGGCAACAATTTCATGCCATAGTTTGGTTTACAATCATGGGAGATTCTTTCAAATCTTTTTCTTCTTCATCTTCTTCTTCTCCTGCTTCCTACATTCATTTGGTACACGTGTGTATATATAGTTTTCTTTCTTGTCATGATTAAGGTTGAATTCATGGGGTTGATGACAAGTTTTGTGCAAATTACATATAGGTGCAGCATCTGATCGAGAAGTGTTTGATATTTCACATGACCAAGGAAGAATGCATGGAAGCGCTCTCTAAACATGCAAATATTAACCCTATTATAACATCCACTGGTATGATCTTTTCTCCCAACACACACCGTAAACCAAATAGCATGCACACATGCAACATCGCTGCAGTGTCTCTTCGCGTGCCAAAATCCCAAGATTTGCGATGTCTTCATGATAAATAGTATTATATGAATTTCATCAATTAGAATTATATTGAGAATTTAAAAGACAAATCAATATTTGGAAGATATGACTAACTGGTTTTTTCCCTGCATTTTTTTGATAGTAAAGTTGATTTTTCGTGGGTAGTCTGCAAGGTTTCATCTTGAAAATGATTTTTGTTGAGTTGTAATTTGTTTTAGAGAACTTATAATTTTCAGTTTCCTTTAAATCCGAAGCAATTTTACTTGAAAACATTAGTTAAGATTTTAGAAGAATTATTAGTTTATAAACACAGATTCTAAATGAAATCCTAAACGTAAAGTGACTTGCATGTTATTAACGAGATACACTACAATTATATAGCTTTGAACAAACAAAGAAGAACATTGATCACATTGTCAAATATCATACAGAAACCATACATCATTTTTTCAGGAAGAAAACCGAGGATTCAGACAGAGAAACCATTCATCTTAGTAAACAACCTTTCTAGTAATGATAATGAATTGAATACTATATTTATTTTCTATATTGGTTTTGTTTACTGTTATACTATTCAGAAGGTTCTTAAGTAGTGATGTTTCTGTATATTTCAGACTAGGAAGAACACAATACGTGGACGGTTTGCATAAATTTTTTTGCTCATGCGACCATGTTTTAAGCTGGCTCATAAAATCTGTCGAACCTTATAAAAGATACGTGTGAAATTCAATGTTGATATGCTACTTTATCTTAGATCACAAATTATTTATTATTTCATTTTATTTTTTGTGAGACTAAATAAAAAAGACAGGGCAGAGAAGATATTGAATAAAATTTTCCAATTTTCGAACTAAGAATTTATGTCTCAAATCAAGACATGATGTTTGAATATTATGTTTGATATCGGATACATAGAGTTTTCCACTACCAACAAACCAAAACACAAGCATGCACGTGAAGATGTTAAAAGTGTGTGATAATTTAAGAAACATGAATGTAATATGTATGATACGTGCCTCAGTGTGGAATGAGCTAGAGAAGGAAAACAAGGAATTCTTTGAGCCTTATTACATGAAATCGAAGGGTAAAGACGAGAGAATCTCTGAGGAAGAGACAACACAGATAATACAGAAGATGATCTCAGAGTCAGATTGCCCTAAAGATGCACAAGAAGACTAAATAATTGAAAAGGATGTGACCTTTGGGTTTTGCTGAAGTCTTGGGTTCTTCACAAATTCAAAATCCCTTCCAACCCCATCATAAACACAAAGGCACACTCACTGTACTACAAATATCTACTATCTCTAGTCACTGTTTGGCATCACTAGCTACTTGCATGGATGGATGGATGTAATATTATTAGCTATGATGATCATACCTACCAAGCTACTTCACATGCTTTATGGCTAGGTCATGGCAAATAACAAAATGTCATGTCACCATGTAATTTTATCTCAGATAGATATATACAGTACCAGTATGTATCTTATATATATATATGTGTGTGTTGTATGTGATTAAAACCACATGCCACACATTGTGTACATGCATGACATGTTCTGTGAAAAGAGATGTACATACAAAACTGTAACTGTGTTTCATGATCTTTCTCTGCAAGGTTAAGTCTGCCTCAGTAATAGTGTTAAACAGTATTGCAGTATCCATTAATAAGTTTCAAATGTTTTCTGTTTGTTTTTACTATTTTGTTCACAACCATTGTCAGAAGGTGAAATGAAGATATGCATTTAAAATTGTGTAGTTATTAGTGAAAGGAAAATGGTATTTTAACATTTACCTTATTTTTCTTTAACATTTAATTTGACAACTCTTTTTAATAATAAAATATTATATTTCAATGATGAAAATAAATATAAATAAAATAAGAAGAATATATATATTTACGTAATGGTGGTATAAAATACATAATTTGTTAAGCTATCGTAAGTGGTAAAATTATGTTAAAATAATTCAATTTAGTTTAAAAAAAATACACTCAGTGTAAATATATATTTATTATATCATCATCCAATAATTATTTTATGTGTATGATAAAATTATAAAATTTTATAGTAATTATTTTAAAATTATATATAAAATACCTAATTGAGTATAAAATATTTACAAGGAGAGTGTATTAAAGTAAACTTCAACCAAATATGTTATTATTTTTATAATTTAAAAAATAATTCATTTAAAGAGAATCCACTATAAATTAATGAAAATGCAATAGTTTATCAATTTGATTTTATGTGAAATTTTAAACTAATATAAAGTGTGTGTATAGAGAGAGGTTGCAAAATGAAAATATTAACAATATATATTTATAAGCTTTTTACCTTTGTTTAAGAAAAAAAAAAAAAACTGTCTATTGAATTATTACGGAATTCTGAACAACTTGAACACAATTTACTGATTGAACATGATCTTCAAATTACTTTCTGTCTTTAACTTTTGAATTTGATCTCACTCATATTTCTCATGCTCTCTTTTTTTTTTTTCTACCTCTCCTCCCAGATCCTTTTATCTCATTTGTTTATTTTCCATGTCTTCTTTTTCTCTTCACTTTTTTTCTTCTCCCTGTGTCCTCTTTCCCATTTGTATTACCTCTATCTTTCTTTCCTATGAAAATATAACGTGTCACACTATTTATATTTTTAATTATTTTTTGAGTTATTGAATATTTAAAAATGAACCATTGTTTATTATCATAAAAATTTAATATTAAAATTTTATTGTTAAATAATATTTTAAAAAAATAAATATTGGATATAATAGAAACCAAAATAAGAATTTAAAATATAAAAAATAAGTTGATTTATTCAATTCAAATGTTGGACTTAATTATCTCATAATCTTTATTGTGCGCGTGTCACTATAAAACATAAATTCCAAAATTTTATGTTTTTTAGGTTATGTTAAAAACAATTCTCCAGATTTTGATGTTATTTTTTAAAATTTTAATTTTTGCAAAAATAATTTTATGTTTGTCCTTTTGTTAATTTTAATATACATTTACGAAAGTCTAGAATATGAGATTGATAGAGTCCTATCTTATTTTCCAGATCAAGGATGATATGATGCTCATGTTTTTAAACTTGTGATATGATGCTCATATGTTTCAGTCCTTTGCAGTTTCTACTGAATTTATTAAAAAAAATTAAGAGAATAAGCGGGTTGAAAAAATTGTCCCTGACAATTAAAACTCTGAATTAACCATCCCCCTAAACCAAGAAAATTTTTGTAGTGCCTAAGCATTCAGAGCAAAATTCTTGTATAATTGTATCATATTACGGATGTTTCATAGTCGTATGTTGTAATTGTCAAATTGTTGATGTGGTTACTATAATATATTTGAACCATTTCCAATATTAGTAATCCCAGCCAGAGACTGAAACTGGAGAGTTTCTGTATGGATGGTGATAAATTTGAATGGAAATATTCTGCTTCTGACAGGAATTGGGAATGGAAGGTAAACATGCTATTGTTCCTTCCGTGAGTTGGGAAAGTATTCAAATCAACATTTATTCAGAATATGATGTTAGAATAAATTTCTCCATAAATATATTTAGAAAAATAAAATAAAAATGTTATATCAAGAAAACTGTCAAAGCTCCTACTGTTTTCTTATTCCTGCAACACAAAAAGTCTGTGAATATGTACTAAAAATTCAAGATGAGGTATATTTCTGTTTCGTAAGTGTCAATCACCAAAATCGTCAACTTCTAAGGTTTGGAAAAGACTCGAGGTAACTGTCTCAGATGGTATAGACTAGTTCAAAGTTATTTGAAGCCGGCTACACATAGAGGCTTCAATGAGCTCCCTAAAAATTACACTAGTAATAGAACTTACCCTTAATAGTGAACTTAGATGAGAACACCGGATAACATTACCTGTATAGGAAAAGATCATGCTCACTTGGATATTTCAGCATATTGTCTTAGTTGATGCCACGGATGTTAGTTATATGAATGATATCGGGATCAAACTGATTTGACAAACAGTAACAAATACCCTCAAAGTCTAGAGATACATATAAACACGTGGAAACAGATATTATATTGAAGTAAACCACAAGTAGCAAAGATCCAACAATAAACTAAGTATCAACATCAAACAGTTGTGAAAGTATAGTGCTCATGAACCTCAAACAGTTTATCATAGCTATGAGCCAAGTTTGAGGTGGGATCATAGATCAGCATCAACCTCAAACAAATCAAAGATGAAAGTTATGAGGAGATACAAATCTTGGTGCCTGTGACTTCTGCCCCCACCTGTAAGTTCAACCATCGATCACACACCCACTTGCCTCTTCCAGGAGTCTTCCACAATCAGTTCATCAACTCCCCAATCTTCATAGCTGGAGAGTGTCGCCAAAAATTGTAAGTGTCAGAGTGGCATGAAAGATGCAATCAACCTTAACCTCCCCCGCCCCTAAAAGGAATAAAAATAAGTGGCTGGCTAACTTATGTAAAGGACAGTATTTACCTTCCATCAGGCAAGTAGCGCCGGATTGTAAAGGGTATTTTCCGCTCACGAAGCTCCTTCATGGCAATCTGATATGTGATAAAACAAGATATCAGAGGATTATACAACAGAGGTAGCACACAAAAGTTCATTCCTCAACCCAAACACAAAATTGTCTCCAACAAATAAACAAAATTACAGATCAGATAGGAAATAATGATGACAATCTTACAAAAAGTTGTTCATATGACATTGTTGGAATAGTAATACTAAGAAACTGAGTCATTGTCAAACTAAAATATAAACGATTTTAGGGAGATATTACTTCTTTTAACAAATTACATGAATTACACATACTAATGTACTAGACTGGGCCATGAGATACACAGTCCATAGGAATTTCAGGCTGTATTGAACTGGACCAGCACATTTTCCACCTTCAGCCAGACAGAATGGGCTGACCCACTGAACACATCTATATGTTATCCTTGGATTTAGATGCAGTTTGCACAATTGCAGATTTATAAACATAAGTTCAAACAACTTAAGAAATTGAAAACGTAAAAAGGGTATTATAAGATTGCAAACAGAAAAAATAAATAAATAAAAGGTTATGACCTCAAGAGGATCAGTCTCCCCCTCCAGCTCAACCATGACAGGTGCATTCATACTGCTCAACAAGAAAGATAAAAAATTACAAAGAATAAACAGACAGAATCTTAAACTAACACAATAAGTTCCAATGAAAACCTGATCTGAACTGCTCGTGTACCCAGAATCCTGGCACGCTCATACTTGGTCATAAATTTAGATGTTTTCCGAGGTCGCTCAACTGGTTGTTCCTCTTCCTTGTCCTCATTGTCAATAGCATCTCCAGCCATATCATCATTTTTGTTGTTATCAACATCCTCCTCTGCACCTTCCTGCTCATCAATCAATCAAATACTATATCACTTAATGTATTTGTGCAAACAAAAAGAAAAACACTAAAAAAACCCACAGAACTATGTACCTCAATTTCAGGCTCTGGAGGCTCATCCTCGTACCTACATCACCATTCTTTATTTCATGAGTAGTAATCCTTCAGTGGAGAAAGAAAAATAACAAAATACACATGGCTCTAATCCTAACAATTAAAGCATGAAACACAAGTCATCTGAAAGAAAGGACAACCATAATCAAACCCCAGATGAGGATGATGAAAAAGCTTTATAATTTAGTTTAACATTCACATGCAACAACATAAAAATACTCTCATCTGGGTTTCCAATAAGGATTTTCAATAGTCAAACTGAACTGGAGAAAAATCTAAATAAATTCTGAGTAGTAGGGAGAGCGAAAGAACCCCATGTCCATGTCATCATAATCGTCATCAGCCATTGCAAACTGCAAAGAGTGAAAGATGCCCTGCCTTTGATATCAAGTCTCAGCTTGCGCCCTAAACCCTAACAGAAAGACAATGATGCAGGAGAGACTTTGATGATCATATAGAGTTGCAAAAAACCTAATTGATGAAAAAGTATATACAAAACCAGAACAGAAAATTCATATCCCAAATTAATTCATAACCTTACATAATGACATGAATACTCAAAATTATAAATTGACTTAACCTAACCCTCTTCTAATAAACATGCTTCTTATGGAAATAGACTTTAGCACAATTAAACACTGATGCTAAGGGGTTTAATTAGCAATTTGAATGTCAAATAGGCGAAAAAAAAGAACACTCACCAGTAGTTAACAAATCAAATTGGTGATCTTGAGAACAGAAGTACGAGTTGCCTCAGGGGCGATACCCTCTGAATCAAAAGACAAAAGACCCAAATACGAATTTATTTATTTATATTTTTATTTCGGGTCGTTTAATAAATACGGATTTGTTTTTTTCAAATTGATAAAATCTTCCAATAAAGATTTCCAATCTGCTGTCATATGGTGTGGTTTGATTTTGTTATTAAAATTACATAAATTAAATATCAGAATGAAATACTTAAGTTATAGTGAAATTATAAATTTAAAACATGAACAATACAATATAATATTGTGGCTATCATTTAATAATATCTCTTTATTTTTCATTATATTAATAAATTATTTTAATTTATTTCAGTTATTATATACTTTTATCATATAGTAGAATTATTCTACAGTAGAGTTTTACATTGGCCATGAATTATACAAGTATTGAAATAATTTTATCTTACTTTATTATTTTAAATTTGTGCAAATATGAAAGCTATTAAGTATAAGAGTTTGTAAAATTTTGTTGGATGTTTTGGTGCAAAATCTTACACATATTTATCGGTCTAGTTTTCTCATTTTTTTCTACAAATATAAATAAAGTTGAGAGAATAAGCTCACTTGAGACATTTTTCTTTTAAGTAAAAGAATTTCGATTCAAATGAAAGTCTCCTAGTAAAAAGGTGTTTATGATATATTTAAATTAGGACAATTTTAAATTTAATAAAAAAAATCTCCAACTAAAATTCTTAACAAACCTCATAAATCTGAATAAAATGTTTATATGGGTTATATATACATAGAATATCAAATTATATGATTAGTTTTTTTTTTTTATTATTATTATATTAGAGGTATTACGTTATATAGGTATTACGTTATATAAAATATATAATTTTAAATAATAAGTTGTGTAATATAAAGAGATGTGAGTTGAGATTGAAGAAGTGTTGTCAATATATTCATGAGGTATTGTGAATATAGTGTTTATTAAATAAGTAAATGTATTGAATAATGGATGTAATATGAAGAA
>Ga0209700_101466_pt1 | contig 49003 bp, 27 predicted proteins | sample SiratroredBW_FD_187528 | JGI IMG/M metagenome (GOLD analysis project Ga0209700, IMG submission 187528) | Root nodule microbial communities of legume samples collected from California, USA - Siratro red BW (SPAdes) (version 2) | ecosystem: Host-associated > Plants > Roots > Nodule | place: USA...
AGATTAGATATATCTATATATATAACTTATAATTGTTTGAATAATAATATTTAATAATTAATTATATCTTTTATATTTTTAAATATATTTTACAATATTTAGCCTAAATATAATATATATATATATATATATATATATATATATATATATATATATATATATATATATATAATTCTACAAGGAATTAACTTTTACGTGGGAAAATTTTCCTTGGTCATTATCAATTTAACGATCAATCTTCAAATTGTCAAGCTCACTTTTTTTTACCTTAAGAGGACAAAGCTTTGTGATAAGAACAAAAATATTATTATTTACGTTTAACGCCACTAACAAGAAGGCCAATCCAATCCAATGCAATGAAGAAAAAAAACTATCAAATCATATTCCATCCGTTAGTTGGGTTGGGTTGCTATAATGACTCTTTAACATAATTTAGCTTTTTCCCAAAAACTTATCTAACGCATCTGTTAGACATTATTTGCATGATTGCACTCTTCTTGCTTATTTGGTGAAACTTGACACTTTCATATGTTTCTATTCCATGAAGCAATGATTTTTGAGAATTTTAGGAGGGTGCAATTGTCCTATATAAGTGTATGTGTTCATCATATGCATTCTTATGGTGCCTGTCCCTTTCTTCATATTTAACAATGCACCTGCTCAAGAACCCCGCGTGCGTCTGTAAACAGAAGAGATACCTCACGGTCCCAAAATGCATGGCTTATGCTCTTTTTTACCACTACTATTAAACACACTAATCAAACAAATTATTAAGTAACACTATTAATTCTTTTATGAATCAAATACAAATCACAAAACAATTAAGAAACACATGTTTTTTTGACAAACTTTAGTCTCTATATTTTCAAATCAATAAATTAGAAAACAAGTGAATTTTATACTTTATAAAAGTAAAAAAGCTCACTACTAAATATTAGACTTAGATATGAAAAATTACTCATTTTACATGCTTTTGAAAATTTAAGGAATAATTTATGTATTCGAAAATATTGCTATAAAAACCAGGTTCCACTAGGAATTGAAAAGCTACTTTTCCCAAAGATTAATTAAGACCATAGACAGGTGGTGATCATATATCGCTTAAAAATTCATCCATGAAAGTGACCTAACCTCCATCATTTCTCTCACTGTTTTGGAACACAAAAAGATAAACTTTTACCTTCGTTGCACACATTTCAATTTAAAAATTTATAGTTGACATTAATGCTTGTATGGAGGTACACAAGGGAAGACTTTGATACATCTTCAAGAAAAAGCTGAAAAGTTTTTCTTCAAGATTGACACAAAAATATGATAACACCTGCGTTTTTAACTAGTTTTCAAACACCACACTGAATTAAAACATGATTCTCAATCATATTAATGTCTCAAAATTAACTTCATTTAACTTCAAATATATGCCCTATAACCCTCCACCTCAAGAACTCCAAAAAACGAAAAAAAAAGAACATAAATAAAAATGAGGGATAAGGTAATTTGAGTACTTGACCATTTTTTAACACATGCAGTCAGCATTTTACAGCTCATCATGTTTAAAGAGCTGTATGAAAGTTATGATAAAAGCTGATGCTATTCCATTAATGCTGTACTATCCTCTCTGAGAATAAAAAACCAATTTGGTATTTATGCTATTTTCCTTTTATTTTAATGGGACAAAAGTTACACATTTGAGTACAGAAGATAAGGCTAAAATAGATCCTCCCCTTTATGGAGTCAGTCAAAACCACATCAAAGGTTTTTTTACGGTGAGAGGAAAATAGGGTATGAAATTATGGAGGAAAAGATTGTGAAAAATCAATCTCTTCCATTAATCAACAATGCAATACATAGTTGAGAACAGCTCTCATCTACCATACCACACCAATAATAAAGGGTTAACTCTATTTTTCATAATATTTGCATTCTTCAAGCACTTGGGACAAGCTTTTTATAAGTTTTTCTTAGTATTTTTAGAAGAAAAAAGTAAAATAAACTATAAGTTTCAAGTACTTTATATATAAATTAAAACTAAAATTTTATATGAGAAATTTTAATATACTAACTTAGCATTAACCTTTATATGAAGGGATAATTGCATAAACCATCTTAGCATTAACCTTTATATGTAGGGAGAATTGCATAAAACATTCCAGCATTTCAATGTTTTGCAGCAAACAAGAAAAATAGAAACAGTTTTTCTTGGAAAGTGGAACACGGCTCTTGTCTTTTTAATATGCAGGCAGAAAAAGACAAGAGATCCCTAATGCGAAATGTGACTGTTCACAGCTATGCTGACTGAAATTGAAGAGAGAATTAAAACTTTGGTGTGATCCATGTAGGTTGTTGATGGCTTCGATGAAAGTATATTCCTCCTACATTTTCATCGATTTACTTTGGTTTTTAAATATAATATAAAAGCCATTGCTATCATCCCTGCATTCATAATGGTCCACACAACCTACACTTGTACAGTCACTTTGTTTCTTTCTCCTTCCCATCATGACTCTAACCGATACATTTTTCATATCTCAAGTATTTTAACCTTGAGAAATCCGTAGACATTAATTTGTTGACCTTGATTTGGGAAAAAGGTTAATTACTTTATAGTATAGGTTTGTCACATTCTAGATGGATAAATAAAATGACATGAGTTAGTCATGATACATGGATAAATATCATAATTTACATTTTACAGTTTATCAAAAAGAAAGAGGAAAGGGGCCCAGAAAAGCATTTTTTTTTTGTTTCCTTCCCTGTTCGGTGAAAAGGACATGTGAATGCGCAGATATGAAGAGAGCCATTTGACAGAAAAGTGTTCAATTTTGTAAAGTAATGTTAAAATGAGTTTTTTTTATGTTTTCTTCTCTGCAATTTTCTCGTCAATGAAAAGCGTAATTAGTAGGATCACATGACTTCATATAAGCTCTCATGAGAATCACATTGGGACAATTATTATTGTATCCCTTTCCTTTACACCCATAGATTCTCTCAATTCAACTATAATAATTTATTGATGGAGAAATTACAACATAAATGTAATTAATGAGCAAAACATAAAAACAAAAACTGCTAAGTTCAATGCATGGTACCTAAATTGGTCATAAATTAACTTGTAGTAATTGTCTCCTTGGATGGTGAGCAAAAACATGTAAGAAACAATGAAGGAAAAAAACCTTAGTTTCTGTTATGATAATCACATTTGGGCAGACCTGTTTTTCCTTAATTATTTACATTTGACAGTCAGAAGTAGTCAAAACGATGAGTAATCTGAAACGGTTGATCCTTGTCTTTCTTGCTTAGTTTCTGCAACAAAACTCTACTCCTAATCTTGTTCAAATCAGCAGGGAACTCAGGTGGCTTAACCGATCTAATCAGAGCCCAGTTCACTCCCTTGAAGAACTCATGCCTCTTGATCTCAACCGAGCCCATGCAGCACCCAATTCTCTTCTTTGGGTTCTTCACCAAGAGCTTGCTGATGAGGTCTTGAACCTTCACCATCTCTTCAAACTCCTTGCAGCTACTCGCTGCAATTCTATGGAAAGACAAGGGCTGCTTGAGAATGTTGGTGAGTGTTTTCTCATTGTTCTCACCTTTGAAGGGTGTTCTCCCATACAACATTTCATACAAGAAAACTCCAAAAGTCCACCAATCCACTGCACTACCATGTCCCTGACCAGAAATCACTTCTGGTGCCAAGTACTCATGGGTTCCCACAAACGACTTGGACCTTGCATTGATGGGCTCAGCCACCACCTCCGTGTCAAGTTCACACACCTCCACATTCTCCCTTATAACTGTTGTCACCTTCTTTCTCTTGCTTGAGGCAGAGAAACAAGATTGCATGGGGGCAGCACAGGAAGATGTTCGAGCCTTGACGCTGCGTTCTGATCTGGTTTTGCTTCTCAACAGCTTTGGAACGACGTCGCATCTCAGACACAGATCAAAATCCGACAGCATTATGTGACCGTCCTCTCTTACCAGCACATTCTCCGGCTTCAAATCTCTGTACACTATGCCCTTCATGTGGAGATACTCTAGCGCCACAAGTGTCTCCGCTGCATAAAACCTGCATTTTTTTTTACATCTTAGCTAACCCATTAAATAACTAAAACTCTATAAGGAAAGACTACTACTTTTTTTATATTTTTTAAAACCCTTTTGTAATTAAGGTATTATGGGTGAAAACTGTTAAGAAAATGATATTTAAAAGAGAAAAATGGTGTAATAATGTCATACTTGGTGGATGAGATGGAAAAGCGTTTTCCGGGGTGGCGTTGGCGGGCGGAGAACAAGTCGCCGCGGGGGCAAAAGTCCATGACGAGGCAAGAGTAATGAGAGGCATCAAACGCAGCGTATAGAGTAGGCAAGAAGGGGTGGTCCATCATGGCCAGAACCTCCTTCTCCATCTCCGCTCGGTGTAGCTTCTTCCGTATGGCCAGCGCCTCTCTATCCACCACCTTCATGGCGTAGAGGCACTGCGGCAGCCCCACCACCGGGTTCCGTATCTGACAGAGGTACACGTTCCCGATGTCGCCGCTGCCGAGGCGCCGCAGAAGGCGGAAGTGGTCAAGGGCGATGGCGCCGGCGTGGAGGCGGAGGCGGCGCATGGCCTCGCATGCAGCCCTCGAGGTGGTCTCGGCGGGGGAGAGGGAGAGGGAGGTGCGGTTGGCGCGGCGGAAGCTAAAGGTGGTGAGCCAGCTGCGGGAGGAGTCCGGTGCGGTTACCGAGGAGCAGTTGCTGTCGTTGTCGGAGGATTCGTCTCGGGTGGTGGAGGCCATGGAAGACATGGTGGTAGTAACATGTAAGTGCCTTTTGGTGGGGCTTCTCATAAGGTGCTTCACATTACCATCTTATATACACCCTTTCTTCTGACTATCACCAACTGTCACTCACAATTTCTTTTTTCCACAATAAAAATTCAAAAAATAAAATACCCAAATAGACCTCCCAAACTTTGTCATTTACTACTCACAAAACATATGATTTTATCATAGATAGAAGAAATATTATTGTAAGTTCAAACTTCATTAAAGTTAGTCAATGGTTTCCCACACATCTAAAGCAAAGTTCCCTTCCAAGAAGTTATTTAATACTATATTGATAATGTTTTTATGATTACAACTATTTTATATTCAATGTATAATTATATTCTTACTTCATAATTAGTATGAAAACAAAAATAGGGATCGTGAGTTCTATACCATGAGAACGATAGAACAAGATAAAAGGAATATGAACTGTTACTACAAAGGTAATCCAAAGCCCCTAAGCTACTGCTACAAACATAGTACGGTTATTTAACAGCTTCCATTGTTGGTGTTGTATATTGGTACTAAAGTATAACCCCTACAACAACCATAACAAAATCCGAAGCCGATACTAAAACATATCCCCATAAATCCAAACTCACAACAGCTGGAATAGGTCCCTAGATCAGAATATCCCATATTACAATCCCAATTTTGCCCCATCGCTGCCAAAAGAGAGTGATAAGAATATGTAGTTGTTAAATCCCAAGAATCATATAACGGCTTCCAACTTTTCTGTTTTATAACTGATATGCGAGTCTAGTAAAGACAATCCGTGATTGGGTCTTGTTTAGTTTTAGAAGGATTTGTTTTATTTTCTTTCTTGGAGGATTTTTGTGTACAATGGTTGCTTGAGCTAAGATATGACTATGCTATGTTGTTCTTCAAATGAAAACAAATATCCAAAATGGAAGAGGAATTGAACTAGAAAGGAAATGAGGATCGTACATTAATAAATAAAGGAGATGAACTTTATTTCTCGAAGTTAAAGAGTAACACGAGATCAAGAAGACTCTGACTACTACTTAGGCATCACCTAGATCACACAATCAAGAGGGTCGCCACTGGAACATTAAGAAAGTACTGAAACTCAAGGTTTAGGTATTTAAAATCGTGAAATACAAATTCAAAACACAAACAATAATTAAATGAGAAAATAAAAAAAAATGAAAAAGTGATCAATTTAAAAATTTAAGAGCCATTTGCTTTTACAATTTTACAATAGTTATAAAGATTTATATCCATATCCAAGTTTGAAGAATATTAACAAATTAAATTGATTATAAGAATTAAGTTAAAATATCATTCAATAATCAATCTAATATTAATCATCAAATTAATATTCAGTCATTTATAATTTAATTCTAAAATTAGAAACACAAGTTTAATTACGAAGTGTAAAATCAAAATTAGAAAAAAATACCCCCTCAGTAATTACCAATGATTATAGATCTATCTGAAAACGTCTGATAATTGTAAACGACAACTTATCCATTAATAATATAAATAAAAAATTATCGATAAATATATTCGTCGGTAATATACAACCAAAAATACCAATAGATATGTGTTAGTGATATTAATTCAAAAATACCAACAAATATATCTGTTAGTAATATACAATGAAGAATATCGACGGATAGTTAATAAAAATTTTATATTTGCTGTTACATTTTTAGTTTTCAACGAAAACAAATTTTTATTATCAAAATTTAATTTATTATTATTTTTTAAAATAGTTAAGAAGTAAATAAAAACATTGAATTGAAATTTCATTTAAAAAAATTTAGTTTTAAGTATATATTGATTTGAATTAATTTGATATGATTTTTATAAAATTGAAATTATCTTAATTTTTGTTTAAATTATAAAAATATAATTTTAATATATAAATTTTTTTTATTTAAAAGATAAGAAAATTTATTGATAATAAAAATTAAAAAGTGTATGTTATAATTTAAGTTAACATTATAGACATGTATTTATTTCTTTAATATGTTAGCAATTGTTGTTATATTTTCAAATAATAGCTGAAAATTTTAAATGGTTATTAAAAACATGTACAGTACAAATTCCATTAATACATATGACAATAAAAGTGAAAATTGGAAATTAAACAGCAAATCATATTTCTATTTTTTATTATCAATAAAATTCATCACAATTGAGTAAGTTAATAAATTATTGAATTTAAAAAATAATTAAAAAAATTAAGTTACAATGATTATCAAAATATATCTTAACACTTGTTTTCTTTGAATCAATGCAAGCATGGAGAAAAAATGGTCATCATGAACATAGAAGAAATTTTGGTAGTCGTTATGAGTAAATATGAAAGATCTTTACTTGAGAAGCTATAAGACAGAATTAAAGGTGCATAACTAGCCACAGATTTAATGTCGATCATAAAACAAATGTCAAAAGCTGAACAGTGAAGAAATATATTCCTTAAAAGATCAATATCGGTGCCGGAAAAAAGCTTAGGATCGAATAAATTTCCAAACTTTTATGTAAGCCGTGGAAAATATTATGTGGGTCATTCTGATGCTTCTTCATTGATATTAATTTGGTTCTTTTGGGAAGGAGTGGTGTAAAGAGGGTTATCAGAAAATTTTCTGTGTTCTCCTTGACTCCTCACGTTCTTGTGCCCAAGGCTGACCCAAAATGAGACAACCAAAAGAACAAAGTAAAGCAACTACAAAACTTTTGTTGTTGTTTTGAAACATTGGATCAGTCGTCTGCTAAATGCTGACGAGTCCACTACAGTTTGTTCTTTCAAAAGTGACACCTTAAAGAAATGCAAGATAAATTTTATATATATATATATATATATATATATATATATATATATATATATATATATAAAGATTCTCTCCTCTATTGTATAGAAATTATTTTTAAAAATATTTTAAAATTGTAGTACAAATCCACATACAACGTAAAAAAAAATAAAAATACACAAACTAACAAATAAATGCACAAGCTTAACTCGTTGAATAGTGCTAACATAAAAATAGTGAAAAACAAACTCACATCGACCTAAAATAATTCCACACTCTATGCTATGTATCATCGCAACAACACTATTAGAGGAGAGGAAGCGGTAACTTTCACTTTTTTTTTTTCCGTCTTTTCTTTTAGGTTTTATAACTATTTGTTTCAGTAAATTGAATTCACATTCTCGCTCCACATTATATTAAATTAATATAATTGTGAGTTTTATTTTATTAAAATATGTAGAGAAGTGAATGAAAAAACTCACTCCATAATCATCAATCAGATACAAACACCAACAAAAACAAAAAAAAAATGTTACAAATGAATCAGTAAAAGATAAACTAAGTAATGTAAATAAAAAAAATCACACGAACAATATAGTTAAATAGAAATGATAGTGAATTCTAATCTACGTTTATAATATAATTTATTGTCACAGAAATTAGGTTTCTCTTTTAGAATGAACTCTCCTTCCATATATTCTTGAACATTGTAACAGTTAAAAAAATAATTATAAATTAAATTTTAATTATCGATTCTTATATATAATAACAAAACTATCATAACTAAAATAGGTGGAGAAGACACGTGAATAATAAGAGTTGAAACATTACGAATACAAGATTGTTTGAAATGTCGTTATTCTTAATAAAAGAAGTTAGAGTTTAAATGTTTTGTTGAGATTATCCATTACATATTAAAATATGTTTAATATGTATATTTTTTACTAGATGGTATGATAAATTTACTTGATAAGAATTTTATTGAACTAATGTTTACAAAATAGTACGATAAAAAAATATAAATCCATTATAACAAAAACATATGATATCATAATAAAAAATAATAATTTTCTATGACAATAAAGAAGTTGTGATAAAAGTTGACAAATTTTGTAAGAAATTTGATTTTTGTGACGAATTTTATTTATAAATTTAAGTGACATATCTTATGCATCACAATACTCACTTAAACAGAATCATTTAAGTGAGAGTGAAGGTGTTTGAAGGAATAATATCTTGTCAAAAGATTGATATTACTATTATTAACAATGATTTGTCAAAAGATTGGTATTGCTATTATTAACAATGATTTATGCAAATTGAAAAATCATTTATCCAATTGATTTTGTAAGTTGCATTCTACATCTAATAGTGTGGAGGTGGAGATGCAAGGTCAAGATCTTCAAACCTTGTTAATTTTACTCTATCTTTCATAGTCAACACTCTAATAATGAATATTCCTATATAAATGGAGTACATCACTCGACTTTTGTTGTTCTTGAGCATTTATTCTCTTCTCCCCAAATAAAAAAATATGATTACTAACCTACTACCAATGACCAGACTAATACAAAACTCATTAAAATAGAGAAAATAATCAAATTATTAGTGACTTTAAAGTACTTGTAAAACTTAAAAGGAAAACTTAATCATAGTACTTATATTCTATGATAGTAAATGTTGGGTTTTAAAGGGATCACAAAAGAAAAAAAAAAGTGAAATACGTTGTAAAATTGAGAATGTTAAGATGAATGTATGAAGAAAAAATAAATAAATAAAAGGATAGAAAACAAAATAAGTAGACATGGAGATATGGGTGAAACAACGATTAAGAAAAAAAAAATAGTTAAAATACTTTGGACATGTGCAAGATGAGCTCATTCAAAGTCAATTAAGAGATTAGATTGCGCGGTTTTTAATCTCGTGGAAAGAGAGAAAAAACATAAAACAAATTACAGATATAAATATCATTACTAAAAAATCATCTTTGTTAAAAAGTGAAACCAAAACTATTATACTCCATAACAGTTATTATTAAAATCTATTTTATATACTATAACATATTTTGATTTATGATACATAATTAATAATTAGACATTCATGTGCATTCCATCTTTTTTATGAAAAAAAAAAAACAAATCCACAAAGAATCGGTATATTCCAAGTTGACGTAGACCGGTTTTACTTAAAGAAAGAAAAAGATTGTTTTGGGGACAAACTTCAACTGAACGACAGAACATCGCAGCAAAAAAAAGCTTTGTTTCACAAGGTATCAAACATGATTTGTTGTACACGTGGCACATAGAGACACACCCTCGTCATTTGCCGGGAAACTTGGAATTTTTAATGAAAAAGGAGGAAGAAATTGCGGAGATCCAAATCCGAGTTTGTCGTTGTTTGGTCTAACATTGTGTTATATTATTCATGGACTAAGAGTCACGTAAAAAATGATGAATCAATAAATCAATATAAATAATTTGTAGTGTTTTGAGGATTTGCAAGGTTGTTTGTTGCCCCAGGAATTCATAGAGAGCGAGGTATAGACATCAATCTCTGTGAAAAATGGGGACGACGAAGAGCAGCTCCAATGATACCTCAAAATCAGAGAATAATGTCAATGACGACAAGGACAAACACAACAACACCAGATTGGTGTTGAATGTCTACGACCTCACCCCTCTCAACAATTATTTGTATTGGTTAGGGTTTGGAATCTTTCACTCAGGCATTGAAGGTTTCTTTCAATTTTCTATTTCTTTAACGTTAATTGCTTTTCTTCTCCATTTTCCATTCCATAACCTTAATTATTGCATGAAAGGATGTATTATTGTTGTTTTTTCTTCTTATTAGATTATCATAAGATGTTTCATGATTAAATACAATTTAGTAGCAAACCGAGGTTTTAATTTATACCAACTTGCTAGAAAGGATACCAGTATAATGTCCAATAGGGTTTTGAAGATGAATATCCGCAGACAAAGATGCGGATGAGAATCAAAAGAAAAAATTTATATACATTTTTTTCTTGGAATGGAATAATAGCCAAATTGCATTATGATCCTTTATATAAAACCTAGGACTGGTTGTATTCATCTTTTCTCAACGAATGGTAACAAATGTATATGATTTGTGTGTATCAATGTTGTAGTTATCCCATTTAAGAAACATGTTTACAAGAATGAATTTAAAAGAATTTATGGAAGCCCAAACGGTGCAAAACATGTCGTTTAATTTGATATAGGCGTTTCCTTGTCTTATATAAAATTCCAAAATAATTTATTGCATTCCCTGGAATGGTCATGCTCCCCAAGCAAACTTCAAACCCTATGGTTTTGATCCAAATCATCAAATATTGTCATAGTAGGAATTAGAATCTGTATTAATTATAAAGCATAAATGCAGGTCCTGGACAGAGTTAAAACCAAAGAGGGGTAATTAGACATTTGCTAGCTTTAAACCCAAACACCATAAATGCTTAGTTTAGTCAATATTCACAATGTGTGATAGCTTATAATGAATCAGGTTTATAAAATACATAGCTAATCATCAAAATAAGATGCCAATGCATTGGGTAAATATGTGAATTACAGGAAGGCAAGAAACTACTTTTTTTAATGAAATGGAAGTGTGAAAATGCTGAGAAGCATAGGAGCTTTTCTTTTCTGGAAGTTTAAATTTAACCTATAAGATCTTGTATATATCCTATGAACTAATAGAACAGGCTCATAAACTATAGCCCTCAAGTATTGTTCCAAGATCCGAAGGGAAAGCATCCTCTTTCCCTCATAGTAGAAAAAGAACTATGGAATTAACTCTCCCTAACCACCAAAGTCTTCACCTTTCATCTAAATAGTAATGCCATATAATGGAATTAGAAAAATACCTAAGTAACTCAAAATGCACAAACTATACCAGAGAATTTAACCAACGAAAACCTTCGAAGTGTATTATGGTCAAGTAAAGATATCAGTGATAGCTAGCTATAAAAGTATTTTTGAAACAAACCAGTTTCTTTGATTCAATGCTCGGGGATATTACACATTTTCCTTTTTACATTTCGAAACATATCAAGAGCGATCCTCCAATATCCTTAAATATACAATACAGCTTATAGGTTAGGATTGAGAAACCATGTGTGTGTGTATGTTTACAAATGTAAATTTTAAGTCACCTAGTTGGATTTAAGAGTTATTTTCTTATTATTCCATGTTTCTTGTAATATCTATACTCCATGCTTTCTCGCTTTTGTTGTAATGTTTATATAAATTTTGTAATTCTTGTAATGTCTATATTCTACTGTTAATTGGAGGAAGCTTTTCTATCTGTCTCTCTTTGAATAGTACACGGTAGAGAGTATGGATTTGGAGCTCATGACTTTCCAGCAAGTGGAGTATTTGAAGTAGAGCCAAAGAAGTGCCCTGGATTTATATACAGATGTTCTGTTACTTTAGGGCATGTAAATATGCATCCTTCTGAGGTTCGAACATTCATTGAGAGTATAGCTAATGAGTATCATGGGGATACCTACCACCTTATATCTAAGAACTGCAATCATTTTACGGATGATGTCTCACATAGATTGAATGGAAAGCGAATCCCAGGTTGGGTGAATCGTCTTGCTAGGTTAGGTAAGACCACAATAATTTATATATCTTTTTTACTTCATTTATCATATTTTTTATTGAAAAGGGTCTTATGATGAATAATATCTTTCAGAATATGATATTTAACTAACTCTAATAACATGGATAAGGCTATTCTTATTATATTTGTCTTTGAATCCTTATGAACTCTTTGTTATATACTTTTCGTGGCACATTCTTTATATTCTTGTAGACTACAAGGAGAATTTGTTATAGAAACACAGTGATATTCTAAGTGTAGTCTTTTGGTGAAAATTTAGGTTCACTTTGCAGTTGCCTACTTCCTGATTGTGTTGAAGCAACTACTGTTAAACAACTACCGGAATACCATGAATGTTCAGGTAAGTATATTTTCATATTCTTATTCTTTACTTTTCTCCATCCAATCTTGATCCTAATGCTTACTGAGCTTTCCATCTTGATGTGCACATGTAAACAATTTGCACTGCTTATCTTTGCAGAAGATGAAATTACTGATTCTCTTTCGTCAGCCTCACCATGTGCATCTCAAGCAACATCAGGAATAGACGATGACCAAGAAAAGCACCTTTTGTCACCTTTTGCCAGTAAAACAGATAATGTTTCGTTTGTTAAAGAGGCACCAGTAAAATGAATGTCACGTGAAGGAGGTGAGAAATACTTGGATAATGCATGTTGTCTTCGAATGAGTATTTGACCATCTGTTTGTAGGGATGATTGGAACCTAAAAATTGCTCATTTTTCAAAGGCTTACTACATTCCTCGTGCGTTTAGTGGCTTCAGATTTGTGTCAGGGTTGATTCAAGAAACAGTGCCTGATTGATTTTCATGTATGAATGGTTGTGTATGGGGCCTAGTTGTTCATGCATCAGGGTTTGTATTTCAGGAGCAATGCTCTGGCTCTTAGCCATGTAAATTAGATGCAAGTTTGGAAATGAGTTATGGAAGTTCTTTACATGTATCAATGATTGTCTATGGGGCTGAGCTAATCATCTGTGCAAGGCCTTTTTTTGAGGGATTTGTTGAGGGTCGTAGCCATGTAAATTTTAACTGCATTTTTAGAAATGAGATATGAAATATTTTTACATGTTTAAATGATTGTGCATGGAACCTAGTTGTCAATTGCAAGGGTTTTAATTTTGGAGGGGATTGTTGGATCTCTTAGCCATGCATGTGATTGACATCTATGTTTGAAATTTGAGTTATAAATATTCTTTAAGAGTTTATAATTTATAAACCATTATGGTTTTGGAATTTACGTAAAAGGATGTCTGTTAAAGTCAAGAAACTAATGGCGAGTCTATGCACTATTTTCTAAAATGGCCTGGGATCGGTAGATACTTATAGCAGATGACCACAAAATTTCAAGCATGCATTTTTTGACTCTTGACTTACACAACATAAGATAAGCCTCAAAATAAAGATACTAAAAAAAATGGAAAAAATGGCCTCCAAGAAAGCCAGAGAAAAGTTGTAATATTTCTTGAAATGTATTTCATGAGGAGGATGGTGAATAACAATACCTTTTTATGCTATCTATGGAGGAATTAGGGAAGGGATGAGATGGGATAGAGGAATTCCAATGGAATTAACTTCATTTCCTTCAAGTTCGGGTGCAAAATGATTCAACATATGAAATAATCAAATGCCAAATACCAATGTGTGAGAATGATTATATATAGGGGATTTTGAATTCAATCTAATTAGAGGCATTTATTTTGCAGTCACTTTTCATAAGATCATTATCAAAATTTATGGTGATCCTTTCAGCAACTTGTTACTCTTCCCAGTCTTCTTGTTGAAAGAATAAATCTATCTATGCATTGATCTTTCAATTTGTTTTTACTTCTATTTAGGTAGGAATGTGTACCTATAAAGAAAATTATACCAGGATACAAAATATATTCAAAAAATTGTTAATGAGATATGTCAATTAAATTTTTAACTATTTAGACAAAAAAAAAGTGAAGATAAAAAAATGTAAGTAAATATTGAGTTGTGAAAAGTTTAAACAATATTCATGAAGTCGATTATTTATATTCAATTTATTTACCATTATAATGTTATTAACCTATTATAGGTGAGTTTGGATTTTCAAATGGAACACCTTGCTTGTTTTATAAATCATAATATGAGTATCAAATCATACAAGTATAATATTTAGATTATTAGGATTGAAGAGTGAAAGTAATAAAAAATCATGAAATGTTGGTATGCAAAATGAAATTAGTATAAATGAAATCGTTACTACTAATTAGTCCTCTCTTTAATTCCTTAAATTTTAGACTTGTCATGTAGACTTTATCAATATTTTGAAATAATTTTGGTTTGTGTCAATTTTTAGATGTTCTATGTATATTTTGCATTACAAAATCAAACTTCTTAAAAACAACCATTAAAATCTAAAATAAGGATGTTTAGTGACGTCACTGCTAAAAAAAGAATATTATACATCAATTATTTATATTGATTTTAGATTCAGTATAGATGTCATAAGTTCGATCATTTTTACATGAAATATTATTAGTTATGATGAAAACTGATATAATACATGCCTTGTATATAAATTAAATACTTGTTAGTCGACATATAACATCAATAACTATTAATATAACGTTTTCATTTCTGAGTAGTACAATTTAAAATACATTTTTACATTATACAATCTATAATATATTTTTATATTTCAAATAATATAATCTAAAATATGTTTCTAGATTATACCGTTTAAAATGTATTTTTAAATTATTCAATCTAAAATATGTTTTAAGATTCTACAATTCAAAATACCAGAATTATCACACCCTAATGAGCACTTTTTAACCTTTTCCACGTCTATGAGGATACAAGAAGAAACAATGAGGGTGACAGAAGAAAAAGTCTCCAATAGCATGTGCAAATTGTGTGATCACAATAGTGAATTTGAAACCAAAATCTACATCAAATCATAATTTGAGGCAGTAATTTCCTTGGCATAACAAGATGCCATTAAAAGAGTAACTTAAGAAAATTCTTTTAGTTTCTAAAGGACTTTAATTATGAAACTGAAATTTTCATCTACATTACTTGTCTCGACAAAACCAAATTTTCTATAAGGATAATTTTCTTTAAAGGGCATTCTACATAGGACGCCAACAGAATAAAGCAGGCGAACATAACAAATCACCAAACCTATCGTGCCAAAAAATTCAAGACAACAAACCAAAGTAAACTTGCTGAACTCTTAACATATGCATCAGATTCTGAAAAACAATTTCTGTTTTTGATACATTTTTTTGTTTAGAACCCTTTCTGAAACTAGAATTTTGACTATATATATATATATTTCAACCTTTTTTTTATTACTTAGTTTTATCTAACTTTAAACTATTCATAAAATATAAGGTTTATCTAACTGGTTTTAAAATTAGTTTTGAATTTTAAAAAAATTGTAAAATCAGCTGCCACCGAAATCCAACTTTGTTCACAAACCAGTTTAAAAACTGATTTGAAATCAGTTGGTCAAAAGTCAAAGTAGACTTAAAAAAAATGAAAGTTTTAAAATCTAATCCACATTTTGTTTGGTTTTATACGAAACCAAAACCAAGTACACCTCAAGTAATAAGTCCCACTTGAAACCCTACTGGCATTGTAGATCCTCTCCAGCATAATATATGAGCACCATTCCATCACCATACCTGCCACCAAATTTTTGTTTCAATGACATTACCTTGTTACGACGATGCCTTCAGGCCAAGTGTTTTACAAAATGGATTGAGGATAAATTATGCATGCCATCAGCAGAAATCTAAGCAAATCTGCAATACCCAAATGACAATGGACCAAAAAGGAAAAGAATTACTTTTGGCATTTTGCTTCCTTTGCCGGCTACCTATGCAGTATTCCCCTCAAGGCCCAATTTTGACGTTAGCCAAGCACAAACCTCATCCATCTCTTCTGGAATTGTGTAGTGTCCAAGCCTTTTTGTACGTAGAACCAAAAGAAAAGTCCAGAAAAGATTAAAATTTAGCATGGAATAAAGATTTTATAAAAGAAAAAAAATAGGACAATCTATTACAGGGATTTTCGTTTATTACCCAGTATAAGCTTTAAAAGTTACATCCCCAAATCCAGTTGAACTTAAGCACTTCGATGACTTCTCACCAAACTTATAGGGAACAACATCATCACCTGAGAATATAAATGCAAACGTGATTCACTCCACACTATTCAAAGTTAAATTACCTAGCAATAGTCCTAATGTTGGCGAAAATGAGCTTAATATCGAACAACTAGAGCACATTATAAAATGATTGTATGTATTTTACTCTACTAAATACATAGAAAATTTTATACAACCTAGATGAATAGTGTTAAACATTAACCAATGGTAATTATTAGCTGAACATATAGTTCAAATAATAAGGCGTGTCAGCCTGGATATACATTAAATAAGGGAATGTTTTGCAGCATTTTGCAAAATCATGATATTTGAAATCAAAGAAAATAGAAAATCACCTACTCAGGTAACCCACTTCTCGACCAACTTATGTTGTGATTAGAAAAGCTTGTCATGAAAACTATTTAGTCGAAATTCTATTTCATGAAAAATCTAAGCAAAACCCAAGTGCCAACTTTGTAAGAAGCCAACATCTTATTTATCATGTATCTCTCAAACAACAGCCTATCCCTCAAGGTAAACGGAACAGAACTTGCATCATTCTTCTAACAATGCTGGTGCTGTGTGCATGCAGGTCAGAAACACGTGACCACCTACTCTACACGTGACCACCTACCCTTTGAAAAGACCAAGGGTTTACTCAGTTTTTTATCCCTTCACTTTTCTGTACTTCTGTTCAGTCCCTAATCTAGATTTTGACCAATCAAAGTTCCCTTTTGTTCTGATATCACCGAGTCCTTGTTTATTATTGAAACCAACAGTGGCGTTGACAACCCAATAGCTTTCCATGTATTCAAGAAGTCTAATGAGATAATCACCTGTAATTGCTTTAGTAAACTGTGTTTTCAATCCCTCATCTAGTCACTTGATGACGTACTAGGTAAGCAGGATTAAAAACACAATTTGATGACGTGACAAGTCACTCGACTGTGGACATCATAACTCATCAGTTACGCAGTTATGTAGCAGCAAGGACTAAACATGGTAAAAAAACAAATGTTTAGGGACTTTGACCGTTACTATCCCTTGCAGTCCTTAAATGTGCGTGGTAGGAAAAGTACTAGCACATATTAGTTACGGAGTTTCTTACTTTCTTTGCCCCTAAATTTTATATGAGAAACTGGTGTTTTTGGCGTCTCCGCAACTTCCTCATGATGGCTGATTCAATAGTCATACTTAGGATCAGTTGAAGAATGGCTCACTGTATTTTATTCATTACCCTGGTGTTTCAGAGATTACTATGGTTTCAATCTTTACGTTTAAAATTTGTTATAATTCCAGGAATAAGGATAATATCTTCATAATGAAATATATCATGATCATATCTTTATAATTAGAAATATAAAGACAATTGTTATAGTTACAGAAATAAGATACATCTTTTTATAATCAGAAATATCTAGATTATACAATTATTATAGGAATTCCAACATCATATATTTATTGCTATAGAATATCAATCTCCTCTATTTATTGTATTAATTTATTTTTCTCAATATAATAAAACACACGTCTCAAAAAAAAAATGATTTCAGTTCAATGTCTCTCTATTTCCTATAGTTTAACATGCTATCTAGAGCCCCTAGAAAACCATGTTGGCACAGTAGACCCACATTCTCTAGACCAGAGCTTTTGTTTTTTTTGCACCCTTTTGTGCTCTAGTGACCTCTATTCACTCCAACGACAACAAGGACAAGATCACCGGACACCATCCAAACGCCGGCTAAAAACAGTGACTAATGCGTGGATATTTTAGAAGAAATGGGGATGCTAATGCTAAGCCAGTAGAAATACCAATGAATTATAGTATCAAACTTGTACATGACCAAAATAGTTGTATTTAGACCCTAAGAGATACTGGAAGTTATTTATTAAGCTAAATTATCTTCCTGTCACTCATTCTGATATTGTCTGTGCAGTGAGTGTAACAAGTCATTTTTTAACTTGTCAAGAGGCTTGGGATGCAGTTGTATGGATTCTAGGATATATTAAGAATACTCTAGACAAAGACCTTATTTATGAAGATAAGGAGAATACTCAAATTGTTTTTGTTTTTTTCACAGATTTACCTTTTCCATGACACAGCAAAATAGGAAAGGACTGAGCACGCCTTGTAGCTTCATCTATCCCTTGTAACTTGTTACTCAAGGTCCTATACGAAGAACAAAAATATAGCAATTTCATTAAGTAATATAGAAAGCAGAGGGAAGGGGGATGAATCAAACTAACATGAGAAATTAAAATATTGTCAGAAGACCAGACTTTGAGCACGGAAGCCAGCCACTTAAACCAACAGCCGCACTTAGGTTGGCAGGATAAGCATTCCCATTCCCATATTTCCCAGCAGTAAAGCAGGACACGGAGTACAGGGCAGTAGCTGCGCCCATGCTGAACCCTCCCACACCAAGCTTAACTATCATACAAATATCAGACTACAAATTATTATAACTCAATAATTTGTTTCCTGTGATTGAAAAAATGAATTATACACCCAAGAAACATAAAAACAGTAATAGTTAAGCAGAATTAATTAAACATTCCCTTGAACAGCATCTGAAATTGCGCATTTACACTATTGACCTTGGCAACTCTAATAACATTTTAGAAGTTCAACCATATAGACCGAAATTATGACGTAATAACAAACAAATTTTAACAAAGCTCACTGATAAACCATGAATACTAATGAATAAAAAGACGAGAATTATCAGCTTCTTTGTTTCCCTTTTGGAGGTATCCTAGACCTCAAATCCGAGGAATTTACTGTGCTCATATCAGAGGCTGGCGATATTGGCTCTGAGCCATTCATATTTCTTCCAAATACATAGCTAATTGGGGCATGAGGCTACCAACCACTTACATGCATTATTAAATTATAAGTAGAACACATGGTAGATCTCAAAATAAGTTATGTGGATCAAATTGCATATTTTTGTCATGCACATTCAAAAAACTGATGTTTACAGAGATGGGATCTCAAAGTCATGCAGTTTTACTATGTGAAAATGATGGTGGTATAAAGTTCACAAGTTTACATTTAGTACATAGTTTTCCAATGTTCTATAGAAAACGGGCAAAAAATAATTCATTTCACCATATAAGCTAACCAAATATGCATTTATTGTACTAAAGTATGCAAAATGCTCTTTAAGCTTTTATTTACAGTTTTACTTGTGTCTATTTCTTTATTCTTTTCTAACTTTTGGTGTGCAAGTTTATGCACCACTGTTAGATATCTTTGACAAACCAAAGATCAGGCCCAAGATAACTTATTTTCTTCTTAAGTAATTAAAAGGCATGAATAAGCAAAAATATGCAAGAGTTCAATTATTAAGTTCTAACTTTTATGATAATCTAGCATGAAAATAAGCCTTATGTCATAGAACATGGCATCGACATACTCATAAAATAAAAACAAAAGGAAGCTACAAGGAACATCAATTAGACAAAAATGTTGAGAGTGAAACCTACTGTCTGCAGGCTCCGTAGACAACAAATTTGCAACATGCGCAGCTGAAGCATCCAATCCTTCAAGATCATCAGGAGCATCTTCTGAAATGTCTCCAACATCAAACCCTAAGAGATACAGAAGTTATAGATAAGAAATTTATCAAGACCAATTTAAGGTTATTAGAAGATTTAAAACCCATAGTGCTAGCTCTGTCCTCAAATGCACTTCCATGTGACAACTTCAATGTTGCAGCACATAAGCCTGTTTATAATACATTAACTATAGAGGTTGATTGTCCCTCTAAGGGCCTAAAAAACAATAAAACTTACAAGCAGTAGATGGAAAGCCACCAAAAATAGATATTGGCTGTGTAGGAGCAGTTGGACATATCCATTTAATCTGCATCATACATTTAAACAATTATCTTTCAAATTACTATCAAGATGATCATACATATCCCAAGAATATAAAACTAGGCATAAGCAATATGTGTTCCCCTATTAACAGTTAAAAGTTCTGTGTGCTTACATTTGTGAGAGGAAGGGTCTCTAGAAGCTGGGACCAACTGCATAAGCAAAGCAGAAAATGAGTTTTGTTCTCCAAGTTAAAACTCAGTATTAAAACAATGCTAAAACATCAAATTAAGTTGACACTCTAATGGTTAACCCTGCTGTTTCTCTTGTTCAATAGCATGTGCCACTCTTATGAATCACCTTTCTATGATAGGGTCCAGAATTTAGAAAATGAGAACCAAATGATAAGAGTTGAAATTTTGCCAAGTTGGGCAGATGAGGTTGTATTAAGATAATCAGGCAACCCTTCATATTGCTTTCAATCTTGTGCTTCATGAAAGAATCAAACACAAAGACCGATTGTCATTTTATTACGGAGAAACTGTTGTCCAAGGAACTCCGTACTGGATTTATCAACTCTAACCAGCTTGCAGACATTCTCACTAAGTCCTTGAGAGAACCTATAATTCAATTTATATGTACCAAGCTTGGTGCATATAATTTATATGTTTCAACTTAAGGACATGTTAAAATTATGATTGTTATGGTATTGTACAGCTGTCATAAAGTTGTTTTTTTGGGTGTATGTACCTAGATTAAGGGTTGAGTGTTTCTTGGGTGTAACTTCTCCTTGTAATGTACTCTTCCATTTTTTCATATATGTAAAATATAAATCAGCTAAGCATGCAACTCCCTGGTTTATTATCACATCCAAATTCAAGTGTGACATATTCTTTCAATTCACAAGTATCCTACAACAAATAACAACAATCATAAATTATGACTGAAAAATTAAAAGACAACAGAAATATATCTCCCAACCACAAATAAATTCTCATATGTATGTGTGTGAGTGTATAAATTTGGGATAGAGCAATAGGAAATGTCATGTCACCTGGAGCCATTATCCCCGAGGCCATGCAACCAAACTATAGTTGCCTGGTGTTTGCCTTTAGGCCTAACAACATAGGTTCTTCCAAACTCAAACGCTCTTCTAGCAGATCTACCACCTAAAATGGAACCACAATAAAGAATGAGTTATCACAAAAAGAAAACGAGATGGGATAACAATTGTGCTCCCTAAATCCACAGAAGTTAACCCCATTAATCCATCTTAAGAATTCCTAGATACTGGCCTTTAGAATTCAATAAATTACACCCTGAAGTAGCAAGCATACTACAAAGAAGATACTTACCAACAGAACCAAGCGATGGCGCAGCAAAGCTCATGTTAGCCTCTATAAAAAATCACCTAATGATCAGTCCTAGGACTACAATAAACAAACATTGAAAATTTGAAATAAATACAAAAAACCTCAGTTAAGTGGACAAGACCAGTAATAATAACAATTCTAGAGTAAATGAAGATCCAGCATCAAATAAACATAAAAGATATAACTATCAGAACATTTAACAATTCAATAACTAAGTATCTTAGTTTGAAGCAGAAGTTGTATTTCAAGTCTTCACAGGCCTAACAAATACATGCAAAGGTACTATTACATATCACACACCAACTAGAAATATAGTCAAATTATAGTATATAATTGGGTACAAATCTCATCAAGACAATTTTATCGAATTGAATTAGACCTAAATCCATTTTCAAAGAGGTATAAACCAATATGGCAACCAATCAAGTTGAGCAAAATACAAGACTGGTTTACATTATCCAGCTTTCTCACGTGTTGAAATCACAACAGTAAAGAACATGAGAACATCAAATTTAAAAGACAGTAATATGTTTGTAAACATCAGAGCTTAGAGGAGTTATGCTCCATTTTAAATCATTGAAAAGAAAGGAACAAGGTAGGACTTCATTTCCATAACCAGTGAAACGAAACTTGAGTAACACAAGAAAAGCAGGTATTACAGTGTTCGGGAAAACTGACTTTCTCAGTTCACTGGGACTGCAAAACATTAAACCAAACAAACAACAACGGAAAACTATTATTCAATACAGAAACCAACATAAGATTAAAAAAAAAAGTTCACAATCTGGTGCTTAAAATTTGTTCAAAGAAGTCTGAAAAGTTCGAGAGATTTTAAAATAAAAATATTAGACAAAAAATAGAAACCACACTAAGGCAAGTATCTACGTATTTGTGCCCTGACCTCAATGTTAGAACTAGGTCAAAATTTAAACAAGGTCCCAGAACACCCCAGAGAAACGCGACAACATCCCCAAAAAAGAACAAAATAAATTTGACAGTAAATCTCATTAAAGATTATATCAACACGAATCATAGCTAGAAATAAAATCAATAAATCCACATTCCACGACATACAAATAATCAGCCATAATTCATAACTAGAACACACACACAAAAAACGAAATCAAGCTATAAAATTAATTTTAAAATAAAAAAGGAGCACAAAAATGACCATTAGATGGTAAGAAGTGATTGTGCCGCAAAAACGTAAAGAAAAAAATGCAAAGAAGAAGACTCAAGTTCTAGAAACACGAACCTCTCTTGATGTCGCGTAATTCCTGAAACCAAAAAAATGCCTCAAGCTTGGTGATTTTTGGGCCTCGTCCTTGTTTTTAACTTTCTTATTTTCCCCTTCTTCCATATAAATTATAAATTATTATAAATTAAAAAAAAAAAATAAAACACACAGCACTTACGGTTGAATTTTTCTAATGTATTTTGGATTTAATGAAATGTGGTCATGTACATGTAACTCCAATTGACGGCGCACAATGGCCGTCTGATGTAAATCCGTGTTGGATATATGAATGCCACGTGTCCTTGACAAGGATCGCGAGCCGGCGTGTGTCAGAGGACGCTGCACGATTCGATTGTAGGAGATCGGATATCCCGTGTGGTCCAGATCTACCTTTTCTGCTTTGACAGCAAAAAGAAAAAATAAAATAAAATAAAGATTATTTAATCTTATTTATGTAATATTTCTTGGTCAGTATAAAATTATTATTGCGATATTAAAAATAATATTAGTAATAATAATTAAAGTATTTAAATTTTTAAGATACTTTTAGTCATAAATAAATTTTTAAAAATACTAGTTTCTTCTTCACAATGATGATAAGAGTATTTGTGTATGTTTAAGTTTGCAATTTATTTTCAAAACTATTCATGATATGATATACTGTTCATAAACATGCCAATAAATATTTCAAGTTATGAAGAAGAAAAACAAATAGATGCAATGCATTACCTGATTTAATCATAACATATAAATAATCCAAACAAAAGTATAATATATTGTTTTTTATCATAAAATGAATATATTATTGACACGAAAATAAGTAGAATATTGCAACATGACTGTTATTGACGTGAAAACACCTTATAAAATAAAATATAAATAAAATGAGTTGTTCAAGAAAATAGATACATATAAATAAAAAGATGAATAAATCAATATTATTGTATCATAAATGCATGACAAATTAAATTCCAATTAAATTATCTAAGGAAAGATGATGAAATGATTAAACTAAATAATTTTAAACTTTGTATTATGATATATTTTATAGCACTTGAAACGACAAGACAATGTAGACGTTCTCACAATCAAGTAAAGATGGGAATAAAAGTGTAAACTCACATTTCTGTTAATTTTTGGCTAGTTGTCAAACAATTATATTATCATCGATACAAGTACTTATTATTATATAATTAAGATATTGTTGTTCAATTGTGTTTAGTAAATTCAAAGTATATCTATCTACCATTTATATATGATTCTTTATAAGTTTGATGGATGAGAGATATATACAAGTTTCATTATCAAGACGTTTTTAGTAGGCTGAAGCATTATTTACTAGTGTACATAGAGAAGATATAGAAATAAGTAATATGTTGATATAAAATAATAAATAAATAATAAAACTAATAAAGAATAATATTATTAGTCTAATTTATGAAGCATTTCTTTATAAATTAAATTAATATGTTTATCATATAAGCATTTTCAAACCATTATTTGTTAAACATGAATAAATCATATATATATATATAATATATATGGTTGCTGTGAAAAACCATCTTCGGCTAATCATGACTTGAATATCACTTAAATCTTTATGACAAAATCTTGCTTCACTCATAGTCTTTATTACTTTAAAATATTTTATTTGACTAATTCAACTTTTCAATGCATAGTTGCCATCATCAAATCCACATTACATCTCATATATACACGTAATCAAGAGAAACTAATTTATATTGTGTATTTCGGTGGACATGGAGAACTCTTCGCAAAACTGCAGACCAGAAGAGTTAACCTATAATTTTTGTGTTGACTAATTTACCCCCAATCAATTTTTGATAGGCCAAAATGGGACACGGCCGCCTATACTGTCATCCTCGTTAGTTTACGAAATATATGATCCGAGTGATTTTGTCTCCCTTTAAAAAAATAACAAAAAAAATTGTCTAAGAAATTGAAAAACTAAATAATGTTTTTAAAATTTAAATTATAGTAATAGAAAGAATTTTAGTTTTAGATACATAGATAGGATATACGAATTATAATATATATATATACATATTAAATAATATCACTTTTATATTTTTAAAAGTTATAATTATTATTTAATAAGACGGCTGACTTTACGTTTAGACTAAATAGATGGGATAAAAATGATTTATTCTAATTTAGATTAATTCTTTTAATCAAATCTAATCAGTATTAGGTAAGTTTTGATCAAATCCATGAGAAAGTCTATTATGAGGTGGAGGAAAGAGTTGACTAACACATTAAAGTTCCAATACTGTCTGTTTCAGATTAAAATTGCAATGAAAAACAGGGTGAATATTTGAACAAATGAAACCAGCAAATAGTTGAAAAAATACAATTCGGATTTTCTTTTGAAGATCCAGCAAATAGAAAGAAATGAAATAAATGATGAAATGATATAATTTACTAACAAGTTGAGGAACTATATTTCAAATTCACATTCAAAAGAAACAAGCAATTAATCATACAACCAAGAAAGGAAATAATATGAAGGAGAATGAATTGTTTTAGCAGAAAGATTACTGAAATTATAAAGTATCATCCTTTTTCCAAATTGAGTAGAATAGGTATCTTATCTTCCGGACAAAACAGTGGTAGCAAGCGAGTAGGTAGACGAACACTCCACATCCCTTTGTGCTCTTTCATTCGACCCAAAGACCAACCTTTGCATGCTACTGCTATCTGTTACACTATCATCTACGCACAGAAAATCAAAAAGAACCGTTCTAGTATCAGGTGGCTGTTCTACCTTCACACGCCCTTCAAGCATATCAACAACTTGGGCCATGCTAGGCCTCGATCTTGGCTTCTCTTGCACACACCACAAAGCAACACAAACCAGTGTTCTTACCTGCCTCTCATCAACACCCCCACCTTCCAACAACCTATGATCAACAATTTCCATGAATTTACCTTCCCTCACTTTCTCATGCACAATCTTAGGAAAGTACTGCCACTTTCGTTTGGACTTGGCCTTTTCATCATCCACCAAGCACAAGTTTTTCCTGCCTCCAACAATCTCCAAGAGAACCATCCCATAACTATATACGTCAGTCTTATCCGAAATACCTTGCTCTAAGAACCACTCAGGTGCCAAGTACCCTCTTGTTCCTCTAATAGCAGACACAACCTTTTGGCTTTCATCCTTGCCAATAAGCTTTGCCAAACCAAAATCTGAAACAAGGGCTCTATAATTCTCATCCAACAGTATATTTTCTGGCTTTACGTCAAGGTGCAAGATCCTTGACCTGCAATCATGGTGCAGATAAGCAAGTCCCTTGGCAACATCAATAGCAACTTTGTACCTCAAATTCCACGACAAGCACCCACCACGGCGCCTCTGAGATAATCTTTTGGGAAAAATCCAACAATCCAAAGACCCATTTGAGACATATTCATAGACAAGGTACCTAGGCGCTGTTGGAGCATTACAGTAGCCCAATAGCCTCACAAGGTTCACATGATGCACACTAGCTATGGCCGCAACCTCTGATCTGAACTCCCTCTCCCCTCTTTCCCCTCCATCGATTCGTTTCACGGCAACGGAAGTGCCATCGTTGAGAATACCTTTGAAAACTGAAGCAGAAGCACCTTTTCCAATCAGTGCCTGAAACCCATCAGTGGCTTCCTCAAGCTCCTTGTATCTGAACTTGATGGGAACCCCCGCAACTTTCTTCAAGAAACTGTACTCTATGCGAAGTTCTTGGCCTTCAGATCTCAACTGTGACTCCAATAGCCTCCTCCTGCGGTTGTACCTTATGCGGAGGAGAGCATAAGCAAAGACTGCAAGAATGACAGCAACACCGGCACCAAAAATAAGGAAGAAGGCCCTTGAGAGCTTCAACGAGACACGAGCAATAATTACGAGGATAACCAGTGTAATCACTGATATAGCAGCGATTATATTCTCTCTCCTTTCGTCCATCTAAACTTCAGTATTTAAGGTTGAGATGGAAAGGAAGCATAACAGCATAACAACCTCTATGTTTTTCAACCTTTGTAATCTGAGAACCCGTTCAGCAGTTTTTCTTGGGATGCAGAAAAAGATATGTAACTTTCTTTGGAATGGTTACGAAAGAGAAGGGAAGGGGTGACCATTTCCATCTCCAAAATAGCCAAAACTTAAAATATTTGGTAGGTTATAAAATATTCAAATGATTAGAAACAATCAAGATATTGAAGCTCACTGCAGTCTCACTCGCTTTTAGGGCAAGTAAGTCCCTTTTACAAATGAAATCTATGTCAAAAAAGAATTTATTGGGTAGCTCAACATTAATAATCTCCAATAGTTTACATAGTTCAACGTTGTTAATTCTTTTCATGAATTGAATATTTTAAATTTATGTTATGTAATTGGTTTGATTTATAAATATGCAGTACTCAGAAAAACCGATAAAATTTGGAGTTCATTTCCGTTTACCGTTGAATTCCAAACTACTCTTTAAAGGAAGTTCTGCCGGTTAAGGTCACGTAAAAACTTATTTAAATATACTTTAAATTTATGTCCCTTGTATTGGGCATGAAATGCCGGACGACTGATATATCCGAACACACGGTACTCGGTCGGACCAGAAAATACGTTTCAGTGTCTGCTTCAACCAAGGGTAAAATAGTAATTGAGCATACATGGGCTTTGCCCTGGATCGAAAGCAAAGAAAGTATATAACAGAAGAACGGTATTTTGAACAAGAGGTATGAAATTTGAATCCTTAAAATTTTATATAACTCACACTAAATAATGACTTCAGCGTCAAAGTATTTACACGAACTCATCTTAAGATTGAAAATGAAAACAACTCAAGTGGATGACCTACTAATAAGGAAGAATGAGGACAAAAACTTAGACTTAGGACAAACGGCCACACACGACGAATAATGGGGTTAGAAGTTTAGAAAGAATGTAAAGAAATTAAAAAGAATCTATTTCTAAAAAGATGGTGGTGTGTGAAAAAAATAAAACTCAAATAGTTTTTTATTTATACATGTTCTCAATTTAATAATAAAATATTCAGATACTCTTCTCACTTTTATCACCATTATTTCAAAAAACAATTTTCTACGTCATTAAATTAATTGTGTCTTTTCCTTTACAATATTAAGAAACATTTGTTTTGTTTATATGACATAGACCTTTTTAAAAGTTTATATATTCTATATACAAATGCAAAACCGGTATGTTCTGCTCCTTTACAATATTAAGTTATTATTTTATGAAAAAGTCAGAGGTACAAGAGGGTTTTATAAAAAATTTCAAAAAGTTTGAGGTGATCTATCAGTTTGCAACTCAGTATTTTCTAATGTTATAGTCTGCTCCTTCTCATAAAAAAAGAAAAAAAAAATACTATACGCACTGCTGTATATAGCTTCCTTGTAAAATTTGAAGAAGAATATATCAATATGTACGTGGAATGTTTCTTCAATGCACTTTTATTTCTATAATTTAATAAATAATCATGAGACTTATAAAGATGAAAGTGGAATGTTTCACATCCAATAATGATTTTTCAACGAAACAACAGAGCACTAACCAGACAAAAAGGAATGAAAGCTATGGAATATTGTGAATACTACATGTTGACATTTTCAAACTAATCTTGATTGTAGATATGGATAAAGTCAACTTATTTTGGATAGCTTCTATCTATGATTAAAATATACAAATTTCATTTGTAACATGAATTAGTCCTCTATATGTTATACATTGCAAGATGAAGCTTAACCATGAGTTAGTGCAATTGTTTATCATTCCGTTAAGAAAGTTTCAAACCTCTTAATCCAAGTCTTATTTCAAAAACGATAATAATAAAAATTGAAAATAAAAAGAGCACAAAGAAGTCGAAATAAGGGAATTCAGAAAACGCGAAGCCTAAGTCAAGGTTAGTAGTTTCAGCCCATAAAGAATCAGTCTTTTCAGAGTTTGAGGCATTGAAGAAGTTACGAGTGTTGATAGTATAATTTCTTTTTATTTTTATTCTGCCTTGAAGGGTAAGTGTTCATGAACAAGACCCAGATTATCTCCATAAGACTTCTGCACTCCAAATCTTTGTTTCTTAATATTTTTCTGCTCCTACTTGTTAGTAATAAACCTTTAAGAACTAAGCAATACTGCAACAATTGGAAAACAAATTTTGAAAATAAGAACTGTTCATTTATAAAAGGGAATACATAAAGCAACTTTCTAACACTACTACACCCAGTAAGTACGGGAATACATAAAGCAACTTTCTAACGCTACTAAACCCACTAAGTACCTTTGCATTCTCATGTATGCTCATTGGGAACTTAGAATAAAGAGGTGCTTCTAAAGACCTCAAGTCGTTCGAGAGTAAATATGACAATAATGTATAATTAATTAGTCTTGCATATTTTGGGATTATCATTTATTTATAATACTACTTTCACTAAATTCTTATGATGTATTTGTCTTATAGATTTTAAGAAGATGTATTTCTTGTTTTGAGAAAGAAAAATTTCTTTCTTTAATTGAGATGTTTTAGGTATAGAAGGTATAATAGCCTCCAACTTTTAAGAGTTCGAGAGCTGAGGAAGAGTTTTATTTAAGAAAGAATTTTTTTTTTTTTAATGAGGTGTTCTTGACAATTAGGTATAGTGACCCTAAGTTTGAAGAGTTTCAGAAGAAGAGTTTCACAGGAGTTTCGTTTGAGAAAGAAAAATTCCTTTATTTAACCTAAATTTGTTTGTATTTAAAGCATATTACATATTATATATAACATTTCTATAGTAGATACTAAATATTTTTATACAAGATCAGGATGATCTCTACAAGACATTCGAATTCTAAATCCTTTGTTTTCAATTCAGACTCTTATATTGTATTGTATGTTTATTGAGAATGATGAAAAAAGTGTTTGCAAAGGTATTTCAATTCAAATCAAGTTAAAAATAAATACATAATTATTCAATTCTCAAATCAAGTTAGAAATAGATACAACATATCTTGAAATTATTATCTATCTATTTATATTATTTATATTCTTATCATTGCGAGACTTGAAAGTGATTTATATTTATGTCTTAGGTTTTAAGAATAATATATTTATTTTAGTGTATGATCATTATTAAGTTAAAATAAAATTGTTATTGATGTATTTAGGGTTTAGGATTTTATTATATGTTGGAGCGATAAATTAATTTGGTGTATAGTTTGTAATTAGTGTCTGATTGTTGATTATTATATAAAATCATATCATTTGCCACGTGAGAATTTGAAAATGATTCTTTTGTTGAAAAGTAAGGGTCACGAGGGAAAATTTTGTAGTTATAGATAAGTAAGAAACCAAAAGAATAAGAAAGTAAATACAATAATGTTTTGGCCTAGTTCTTGAAAATCATCTTTAAGAGTTCGGTTAGAACATTTCTAATATCACAATGGAAATTCCACGTATAAAAATGAAAGAAATGCGTAATGATATTTGTTAAAGGACATGGTGCGATGTTGATATAGAAAAATGTTCTTTTTAATTAATTATTTCTTAAAAAAGTTATTGTTTACGCTTTGAAAACTTTGTGATAAATTTCATTATTTTCATATAGAAAAAATATGAATAATATATATGTATATATATTATTCAAAATATTTACAGCAACTCAACGTCTAAAATAATAGAAGTTGAATTGAATTTTTCAAGGATAATTTGATCTCATTTATATTTTGTTTGATTGAATGAGTGAATTTGAGAGAGTGGACTAGTGAATTTGAGAAAAATATATATAGAAAACTAGGTTATTTGAATGAATCAATATTGAAAAAACAAGTGAAAGTTTATAAAAATTTATGAATGATCTGGTACGTATAGTTGATAAAATAATTTTTTAATGAATAAAATTATAATTAAAATTAATTTAAGATTAAATATAATTAATATTTTGAGTATGATTGATAAATTATTATTTTAGTTGATGAAATTATAAAAAGTATCAATTATTTTAAAATTAAAATTAAAAAATAAGTTATTATTATTAATAAAATCATTATTTTATAAATTTATTTTCATTATTATTATAATTATAATTTTATTATTATTATTATTATTATTATTATCATTATCATTTTATAATTTTACTATTTTTATTATTATAATTATTATTTTTTTATTTTATTATTATCGATTTTTAATAGTATTATTAATAATTTATTTTTATAATTATCTTATTTTAATTATTATTATTGTATAATTTTATTGAATTTATTTATTATAAATTTAATTATTATGTATATTTTTAAATTATTTATTATTTTAAAATTTAAAAAAAATATTTTTTATATTTTATTTAATTATAATTTATTAAAGTATCATTGTTATGAAAAAGCTAAACTTTCTTCTTATATCAGCGAATAAAGTTTTAACTAAAAAAGATTTTAGTTTTTTGTGATTATTATTCTTATTTTTTTGTATTTTCAGTGCATCTTACTTTTTTATTTTCCGTCGTTCAATCAAACATATCCTTATTGTTCAAACTTAAACCTAAATTTTTAAATAATTATGATAAAAGGAATTGTAGAAATATTTAATTTATAATTTACATTTCATCTTTTTTATTTTTCATGTTCAATTTTTCCAATACATTTTCAATATATATTTTATCTTTTTTTAATTTATTTTTTATCCTTAAATTTTCAAATTTGATCCATACAAAATATTTAAGATTGAACATAACCAATATTTCTCTTTAGAGAATTAACTTAGGTTTTAATATATATTGTAATTTTTAGAGAAACTTAATTACTTTGCAATACGATATTAAAATCAAACCTTCATATTATGAATTCATGTATACTTACTCTCTTTTCAAAATTATGTGTACTTTTTTTGGCTAGTGTTTTTCTAATTCATATTCATGTATACTTACTCTTTTTTCAAAATTATGTGTACTTTTTTTGGCTAGTGTTTTTCTAATTCATATGCCTTCACACATTCAATTCATTTTGGTTAATTATCTATTCCATGAAAACATATATGCGTGAGCATCAATGACAACTTTTATTATTTATGGTGTGGTTGGATTATCAAAAATTCATGATTTTTCTATATTTTCAAAAATACTTTAGACAAAGAAAACAATTAGTCACAACTTCACATCCTTCTCTATTCTTTAAAGTCATTAGGTTTCCATTTACAAATTTCTAACCCAAAATGAAAATTTATTTATTTATATTCAATTTTCTTATTATATTTATAACATTTTTTCTATTTTTCTTTTTTTTATATACATAGATTACATAAAGATTTGTACTAGTTTAGATCACTACATATCTTACATCCAATTTTAGTTATTCAATCTTAGATTAATCAAAATTCACTATCTTTGTAGGTCTATCACAAACACTCAACATATGCGAAACACATACAAGATAGGAAATAAATACATCAACTCCTACACACATTTAAGGATGATATGTTCTACTCTTGGATCCCACCAAGAGGAATACAACAAAGAACTCTTAAAAAAATAAAAAGAACAACCAACCATTGAGAAACCAAGAAGAACAGTTTGGGATTAATCAAACAACACAATAATGAAAAGAGATTACCAAATTAACTATGAAAGCAACCATTAGTGAAAATTCAATACCAATACACATGCTCTTGAAACCTTAGAGAAAACTAAGATAGTTGAAAGATTTCTTGAAAAAAATCTTAGATGTACTTTTGGAACAATATGAAAACAACCTAGTTAAATTTCTCTCTAAATATTTTTTTTTATCACGCTTTATAAAATTTGATGAAAAATATCTTAGAATAATTCAAAGGTTCAATTTATAGAGTTTCTGAAAAGCTTTTGAAAAAATTGATTTAGTTACATTTAATCAATTATCTTAAGTTGTTAACATATTATTCTAAAAAAAAAAAGACAAATTTTAGTGAAAGAATGCTCTTTATTTTAATTGATTATTTTACCACTTAATCGATTATTTTGTTCTTCATTATTTATAGAAAAACTTAAGAACTTATTAATCTTGTTATTAAATTATGCTTAGAGACGAGCAACTAAAAACTTAAATGTTGTTCTCTATTTTAATCTATTATTAATAGTAGATGAAGTTACACAAGTCTATTTCTTAGAATGTTCTAACAAATGATAAGTATCCTTGTGCTTGTTCTATCTATTTTATAGCCACAAAAATTAGAATATGAAAAATCTATTAAGTTATGAGATATTCCTTTAGCATACTAAAGACTAAAATATATTATTCCTTTTAAGTATTTTAAACTCCTTTTTACTAAATTAAATGTGATTCTTTAATATTATCTTGACATCTAGCACAAATACATAAATATTGTATGATTTGGTCTATTGTAGTGAGATAAAGTAAAAAACCAGTTATACCGTGGTTTGATTAACTAGTTTTCCTCCCCCATTTGCATTTAGATAACAACTAGTTGCCATTAGTATCATGCTGAATTTTTTGAGAAGTTGATTGTAATACTTATTTTGAGAAAAAAAATTCATCATTAAGCTACTTAATTTAAAGTCTTAGGAAGAAGTTTAAAAAACCCCCCAGTACATCCTAACAAATCGGAAATAACATAAAAAATGATTTTATTACAAAAGATTAAAGAGTTCAATGCCCAGTAACAATTTATGTTTGGATATTAATTTAGACTTAAAATTTTTTCAACATATTTCTCTACTCTTATTAACTTGAATAATAGAGAATTTTTTATAAATGGACTTTCACTTAATGTTGCATCAAAATTTGATTTCTTTAAAACATCTTCCAATTCACCTTAAACTGTTTTAACTCGGTTCCAGTAAAAATAGAAACTAAAATATATTTTTGAAAATATAAAATCTATTACACTTATCATAAATAATTCATAGATTTTCTTTAAAATAATACTAAAATTTAACTTAAAATAAAGTTGATAGATGCAACGAAATTAGACAATATTGTTATTATTATTATTATTATTGATAAGAAATAGAATGATCCTCTTCTAAATGTGTTGCAATATATTTATATATGGAGACGATTTTAGAGATTAAAAAAAAAAAAGGAAAAAGAGTTGAATAAAAGGATCGAGAAGACAGCGAGTATAAACTAACCGTAGAGTGAGGCAAATTAAAGAAGCCCCTGCAGTGCCGCCAAAGTTAGCCTGCCCTAAAAGTTGAACGGGGCAGAGAGAGCAAGGGCGCTAGGGCGAGTGTGTGTAACATGGGAACCTCTACAAACGCTGTCCCAGGTGGTCGAGGCGCCCCTGTCCCCAAAGACGTTGACTACGCCAATTACTTCTGCACCTATGCCTTCCTCTACCACCAGAAGGAGATGCTCTCCGATCGTGTTCGCATGGACGCTTACTTCAACGCCATCTTTGAGAACAAAAACCACTTTGCTGGCAAGGTCAGCCTCTTCCTTATCGCCATTTTACCCATCAAACAATACCCACTAAGCGCCCTCTTCTAACAACCTTTGCTACTCTTTATTTTCATATCAAACTTAAAAGTTTATTAACCTTGCACAACAAAGTTTGAATGCCCTATTTTGAGCTGAGATTAGTACAACTCTAGGTTTTATCTTCAATAGTTTCCAAAAAGTTGGGATTTTGTTTTTAAATTTTATGAAAAAATGAGGTGAAATAAAACCTGTGAAATTAGTTACTGACCCTAACTTCGAGGGTAATGGAAATATTACTGATTAAGGATAACTTTTGCTACTGTGTTATAATTTCGTAGCGTTGGTTAAGGGTATTGGTTGTGTTTATGTTATGATTTGTTGCGAGTGATTTTGAACTGACTTGGTGAGTTAATTTGGGAGAAGACTGTTTTGGATGTGGGGACTGGAAGTGGCATTCTTGCTATATGGTCAGCACAAGCAGGTGCGAGGAAGGTGTATGCAGTGGAAGCTACGAAGATGTCTGAACATGCCCGTGCACTTGTCAAAGCGAATAATCTCCAGAATGTAGTTGAGGTCATCGAGGGATCAATGGAGGATATTACCTTGCCTGAGAAAGGTTAGAATTATTGGGAACTGTTTTGTTCGTTTGATATAACCCTTTCTTTGTTTCTGGTTCTGGTGTATATTCATGATGACATTTTTCCTTTTTACTCTGTTTCCTGTTGCAAAGGATTTGTGGTGGAAGATAACAACAGTTTTTGTGTGTTAGCCATTTTCGAAACAATTTTTTGAAAACAATAAGGTGAGAATAAAGTGATGTTTTGTAATTATTGGTAAAATTAGAAAATGGAAACACAAATTGTTTTCTTAAATTAAAGAATCACTTTGCTTTGTGTTTTTTGAGTAAATTTGAAATTTGTTCATTTTGTCCCTCTTTGTCTAAATTATACTTTGTTGATTATCCTTGTGATTGCCCTCAATGTTGTTATGTGACTTGCAGTTGACGTGATCATCTCTGAGTGGATGGGTTATTTTCTTCTGCGAGAATCCATGTTTGATTCCGTTATACATGCTCGTGACCGCTGGCTCAAACCAACTGGAGTGATGTATGTATTATTGCAACTATTTTTCTGCCTCAAAACAGAGAAAAATGTAGTATTATGATGTTTAGTGTCTTCTTCATTTGCTCCCTACCACCTTACCTATTCATCCATTTTGTGTTTTAGCTTGTGTTAATTAAAATAGATATATTTGATTTTTATTTCTAGTATCGAATATGAAAAATGCTTCTGGTGGGGGCTAATTTTTTAATCAAAACTATTACCCAAATAAAGATGTAATACTTAAATTTCAATGTTTGTTCCATGTTTCAAACCACAGAAGGCACAAAGTTTTGTTCTGTGTAACATATTCTATAGTTTTCAATGGAATGGGTTAGCTTCAAAATTCGTACTCCATAGTCAACAAATATAGTGCCAAACCTGTCTCGTGAGTTAAATGCAAAACTATTCTATGCTTATCTGTTTACAGTAGATTCATTGTCTTAGCATGTTTTTGTGCTTACCATGCTCTTTTCAGTACATTACCGATGGTGATAATTTACGTGTATGAATATTTTGGTTGTTGCCTGATGGTTATGTTATGAATTTTGGTTACCTTAGTGTGTTTCTTTGGTTGCTTTTAGTGTTGCCTGTGCAATTGGTAATTTAAGAGATTTTATTTTGCAGGTATCCTAGTCATGCTCGCATGTGGATGGCACCTATCAGGACTGGGATAGGAGATCACAAATTAGGGGAATACGAATCAACTATGGATGATTGGCACAGCTTCGTTGATGAAACAAAAGTCTACTATGGTGTTGATATGAGCACTTTAACAAAGCCTTTTTCAGAGGAGCAGAGAAAATACTATCTACAGGCAAGTTATATACTTTGGTGTCTCATATTTTTAGTGGTAGTCTGAGTTCTTATAATTTAGTTGGTCTCCTTTTTTGTTTAAAATTAGTGAATTGGTTTTAGAAGTTAATTTTGGTATTCTTATCATGATTGTCAAAGTTGCTTTTGGAGGGAGGGGGGGTTGGCGCGGGAATTGTGCATGAGCAATAATTAGTGGGTCAAGCCACTTGTGGAAAATCCAGGATCCAAAAATTATTTATGCTCCCAAAATAACCAAATTTTAGAAATTCTCTTTGGGCCTTCTCGTTGTCTGAGAATAAACCCCTTGTGATACATGAGCCTTAGCGTCGTGATGTTGTGGGCACCTTTTCTACTGCATTGTGTATGGATGATAGGGCTCTAGTGGTTAGAGTAATACATCATGGTTGTTACTTTTTTGGATGTGATCTTGGACAGAATTTTCCTTGTCTGAGCACATTGCTTCACCCTTTTTCTTCTTGCTGTAGAAGTTCACTGATCTGGTTTTTGCGATTAATACTATCAGTTTTCTGGTTGTTCAAATCTGGTTCCTAATGGCCTGGGTGAGTGTCAGTGGGTGATTGTGTCAAATGGACCAATGAAGAATGTGTGCAATAATGTCCACGTACTAGTGTGTGCTGGGCTTCGTTGTTGTAAGTTAATGTCATAGTGTGATATAGAAGGATAAATATTGCTCATGAAACTAATTTATGCTTGCTGTGATTTCTTTAGACATCTTTGTGGAACAACCTTCATCCACATCAAGTCATCGGAACTGCTGCTATAATAAAGGAGATTGATTGTTTAACTGCTACGGTGACTGACATAGAAAAAGTTAGATCAAATTTTTCTCTGTCAATAACCATCGAAAACGCAAAGTTGTGTGGATTTGGAGGGTGGTTTGATGTACATTTTCGGGTTAGTTACTCTGACCTTTTTAACAGCATTTGTATCTATCAAATATCGTAATTCCTAATCCCAATGTTTTCTGTTTTAACTCACCAGGGAAGAACTGAGGATCCAGCTGAACATGAGATTGAGTTAACTACTGCTCCTAGCGTGGATTATGGCACACATTGGGGCCAACAGGTTTGTGCTGCATCAACTTCTTGGTGATAGTCTTGTTCATGAAATAATTTTGTCACTATCAGTTTCTCCAATAAGGCTCTTCACTTTTGAGAACAATTGAACACTGTTGCAGGAATACAAACTTCTTTAGGGTATTTTGATTTCTAAAAATTTAAAAAGGCTCAACACAACATACGCATTTCATGTTTGACTTTAAATATTGTAGTACAGGATGAAACAGATTTAAATACCTGATGCTTTCTTCCTCTTCTCAGTAGTTTTCTTCTGACTGTTCACTTCCTCAAAACTACTCAATCTCCAAACAACAATAGGTCAAAAAATTGCATTGAGATGACTCATACTTGTAGTTTGCTGTTCTTGTGTAGTTCTTCAATTTGCTTCAAACACACGCTTAAAGTGCATGTTCTATTAAAGTACGTGTTAATAAAATTTTATAGAGAAAGGAAAACAGGTAAAGGGATAACTTTCATGCTTTGTGAATAGTGATGTATGTCGCACATTTATTGTTGTAGCCATAACCTACGATCTGACTTTTATATCCAGCTGCATGACAATGTTAGTTTGATGATATATATAATCATTGGACAGGTTTTTCTTTTGCATCCTCCTATGCATCTTAGTGAAGGTGATGATTTAAAGGTTTCTTTTCTGATGAGTCGCTCAAAGGAGAACCATCGTTTGATGGAGGTTGAACTTGGATGTGAGATTCATCAACATTCCGGCAAGCTACTTGCACCTTTCAAAAACAAGTACTACATTGAGTAAAAATTTGGATTCCAAATTCTAGGGACTACAAGATACAAGGTAGATTCTGTTGCCCTTGATGCTTTGAATGATGATATCTTATGATTACATCCTTAGGTCTATTGTATCTTTTTTTGGTGGGATGGTCTTTAATAGTCTTCTTTTACACCAAGTACTCCTTTTAATATTTTCATGGTAGCTCCCTCGTTTTCGATTATATACTAAGTTGCATACAAACATAATATCAGTAGAGAAATGTAATGAGTTTTTTTTTTTTTTTTTTTTTTAAAAAAAAAAAAAAAAAATTAAGTTTTTTTTTGTGAAATAATTAAAAGCTACATGTAATGATACAGTTTGTTTAGCTTATTTTATGTGAATTAATCTATTATTTTTTATTTTCACCAGAGTTTTTGAAGTAAAAAATAACTCCGACTAATCGTTACCATTTTTTTTTCTTTTTATCAGGAACGAGGATCGTGTGATTTTTGTGATCATATGGAATTTTATGTTTATCGCCTTGGTTGCTTCTCGAGTTCGTTATGTAGCAAGAGAATAGAAGCAGTTAACGTCACTTACAACAATTACAGTTCTTCCAATCATTTGGATATTTGGATATTTGTGACTTGAGACTACGTTTAGCATGTTTCGGTGATGGTTGGAATATATCGTTAGATAATATACCGTCATACAAACTTTTCTAAAACTTAAGTTTGTAAATTTTCTCTTTTGTTAAATGAACAAAGATAAAAAGAAGAAAAAAACATGTTAAGATTTTTATACTGATTTCTCGACATCACAAATTATTTATAGTTCTCTGACAATAGATTGAGTCACTTTGCATATTATTGTTCTAAGATAAATAAATAAATATTATTTATTTGGATCATAATCGTTCAAAATTAAGATGGAGTATTATTTGAAAGATAATTATTTTTAACTAAAATTAAGTATTATTTAGAATGTTTTAAATTTTAATATTATTTTAAATATAATTATTCTTATTTAAAGAGAGTAAATTTTGGAATTTAATCATTTTTGCGCTAAAAATATATATTATTTCGAATAAAACTACTTTTTGGCTATAATTCGGTTAAAATAGAAAGATTTACGTAGAATGTGATCTAAAAACTAGAGATTTGTTCAAGTATTACCTTATTGCATATATAGAAGTTATTTTATAAATTGTTAATGAACATGAATAATCCTTTATAATAATTGGAAGCTTTTAAGATTTTTTTGACTTAACATAGAATGTGTGTGACTTTTATGATAACCCTTTGGAACATGGCACAAGAAAAAAAGTTTTATAGGCTTAGGCAAATAACTTTATTTATTATTTTGACCAAAGTGTTAGACTTGACACAATTGACTGAATTTGTAGAGTTGACATCTTTCCTTCTTTAGAGAAGTTGTTTGCTTGAAGTAACTTTAGCATGCTCTTCAAGTTGATAAGGCGTTACGAGATCTTCTTGAAAGAATAAAGTGTCTAATTCATGCAATCACAAAATAAATATTTAAATCTTGATATGTGCTATGAAATAATTAAAGCTTGTGTCTGTCACACAAAGTATATACTTATTGCTTGCTTAAGTAAAAACTTATTTGAATAAGTGTAGTGTTTGTTCAAGTAAAAGCTTATCAGACTATACATGTGCACAACACTTGCGTTTGTCAAGTGAAAAACATATTAAACAACGCTTGCATTTGTCAGGTGAAAAACATATTAAACAACGCTTGCATTTGTCCATCCACACAACTTCCGTTTGATAGGCTAGATTGAATACTTTGCATTTGACATGATCTAATACACATAATTTATGTTTTATAATTTAGTTGTTTAAACATACAATCAAAACCAAACATATGGTTTATTGAATTTGAATCTAACAATCTTTCCCTTTTCTTATTGTGCTTACAACAACAAAGTTTAAACATAAACATTTCAAGATAAAGTTTCATGAGATAAGTTTTTCATAAAATATTTTCAATATAAAGACGATAAAGTAGTGTAGAAAAAGGTTTTTATTTTATTCTTGTAAGTTTTCGTTCAAACAGACATTGTGTGTTGAGTTTTGTAGAATCTTTAGCTAAACTCCTCATTAGCTTAAACTTTTCTTTTTCTATCTTTTATCTTCTTTCCTTTCTCCCCTTTTAAGCTTTAAACTTGTCAAGCTTTAAATCTTCTTTAACCTTTAAACTTTATCTTCATCTTTTTTTTTTTCCTTTGAAGGACCATTAAGAAAAGAACTTGAGCTAAAGGATGAATACTTTCTCACTTGACTGGAACTTTCTTCTTTTGGAGGGTTTGGAGAACTTTAATCATCTTCTCCTTTCTCCCTTTAGTAAGGGTCCTTAATGTGTCCGATGATTGCCTGATAAGTTTCAATTGTACAAACTTAATCATAACAATTAGTACAACATAGACAATTCCATTGTCTAGTCAAATTGACAATTTTTTTTGCTTCAATCAAAGCATCTTACTGTATATACGATCTGGTTTTGTCTGAGGATATTGCATTTGAAGATATTATGTAGGGACCTTAGACATGTGATTAGGTATGGGAACATAGACCTTTCGTCCCTTGTTTATGTCTAACATTTACTGTTAAGCATCAATCTTTGTTTGTTGACCTTTCTTAGGTTCTTTCTTGTTAGTTCTAGATGATTGTCTTTTGTGTTTGCATCTAATAGTAGGGTGTTTAGATTTACCACAGTGAAAGAAAACAACCTTAACATGCTTATGAATATGCATTTTACCTTTTAAGCCAATATCAAACTTATTTTATGTTTGTCTAGCATTTGAGGAGATGACGTTTAGAGTTACGAGCTTTCAAAAAAAATTTCAAAATCATGCTTACAACATGCAAGTTTTTCCTCCTTGTTTTTAATTTTTAAAGCATCACATACATTAGTTTTTTTTCAAAGTATCACATGACGTCTTATTACATGCAGCTAGATCTAGCTTGAGAATTTTTTAAATGAATTATTGTTTTAAATTCACATATTGCTTAGAGATCTTGTCACAACTACTAAGAAGATCTCCATAAGATAGAACATCTTCATCAGATGATGAGTATGATGAGTTTGATGTGATGTCAAAGAACGAAGGGTTAAGGTTAAAGTGTACCTCATTTTCTATGTCTGCCATGAGACATAGATTTGCCTTAGAGTTAGAATTTTAGTATGAATAGTCCCATGTATTTTTCAGACTTTTCTTCTTCATCTTCAGGCAACTTGTCATTGTGTGCCCTACTTGTCTGCATCCATAGCATATGACCTTATGATTTTCCTTCCTCTTGTATGTAGAGCTTCTACTGCCTTGATCTTTTTGTTTAAGTATCCACTTAAACTTTATTGACAACTTGAATATCTATTCATTAGTTAAGTTGTTACACTCAACATCAAAAGTATCGTTTTCCTCATCTAGAGCTTTATGAACTCTAGTTATCTTTTGTTTAAGCTATGTTTTCTTATAGGTGACTTTGCAAGTAGACCTTAGTCAAACGATGTTGAGACTTCCTTTTGTTCGCGATCTTGGTGATGCACCTAATGCATTCAAGATTCTTATAAGCTTGTCCCACGTGAGTTTTTCCAAATCTATAGCCCTTGTGATGGTCGTTGTTTTAGGCTCCTTCATCTTTGACTTGTTGTCCAACAACTTTAGGTTGATTTGCGCCATAGAGAAACTTAGTTCAAGAGTTTTTAGCACGTCTAAAAGATATGTGATTTTTATATTGATTTTATGATAACACATATTATGTCCAGTTCTCAAATAACAAATTAAGTTTCACTACGCAGACTATTGTTGTAAGATAAAAATGAGTATTATTTGAATCTTAGCCACTCTCAGTTAAACCTGAGTATCATTTGGATCACAACCACTCTTGACTAAAACGGAGTATCATTTAGAACCTAACTACTCCTGACTAAGATTGATTCTTATTTGGAATAGAACTATTATTGGCCGAACACAATATTTTTTGGAACACAACCACTTCTGGCTAACACATTGAGTATTATTTGGAATCTAGTCACTCTTTTGAGTATTGTTTGAACAATAACCACTACTTACTAAAACCTCAAGGTTTACAAAGAATGTAATATAAAAGATCACAGATTCACTCACTAGAAAGAGGAAGCATCTTATGATGTATACAAAGGTTATTACTCTTCTAGATTGTCAATGAACACGAATGATGTTCTTTCTCACAACTACAAGGCTTGAAAGCTTTTAAGATCTTGTACATGTTCTTATAGCAAGACTTTTATCAACCTTTCTTCTTCAAAGAGATGTTTTATATAAAGAGTATGAGAAAAAAGAAAGTCGTTGCACATCCTTTATAGTTGTTATGAGAGTCTTCTACTATTGCTTCTTCTTGCATTTGAGTATGCTTGAAGCTTCAAGAAGCATTAAATGTTCTTTGACTTAACATTGAAAGTGTGTGGCTTCTATGGTAACACCTTTGGAGCATGATAGAGCTTCACAAGTCTGGGTAGGTAGCCTAATTCCTCAATGTTGACATCTTGTCCTTTCTAGCAAAGTTGTTTGCATAAAACAATTTTTAACATGTTCTTTAAGAGATGTTTGATGTTGATAGAGCATTGTGGTATCTTAAATGTATGACAAAGTGTATAATTCTTACAATCATAAAATAAACATTTAAAGTTTAACATATTGCCAAATAAAGATATTTATTGTCTAATTTTATTTCATTAAGTACACCTCTTTGCATCACTTCAAACAAAAGCTTATTAGATTAAACAAAAGTAAAAACTTATTTGATAAAGTACACTCACAATGCATTTGCACACCGCTTGTGTTTGTTTGCTGAAACACATTAAACATCATTCATCATTTGCGTCTATATAGCCATACAATTTGCTTTGATGAGTTAAATTGTATATGATTTAATTACACTTTATTATTTTACATTGGCAAGTTCTTGATAGCTTTTACTTTTGGATTCCATTCTAGATGAGACTTTTGTATTAATGGAATCCAAAAACGTGATCTATTCTTTTTGGTTACTACGGGATTTGCTAGAGATGTTGTAATATAGTGGATAGAGTTTTCCTTGTCTAACAAATGTCATAAAAGTCATTGTCTCTCCATTCTAACAAGTTTGATTCTAAGTTTTTTTTTTACTGGTTTAACCTTATTTTGAATTGCACAGGAATGTATGGTTTGAAAGAATAACATAATCTCCATATATTGATCGATGAACATTATCTTCATTTTATGATGATATTGTTCCAACATCTCTTACATTACTTTAGCATATAAATAAATCTCTTTAAACTTATTCATCTTCATATAACTTTAATAAGTTAATTTTTTTTTATAATTTTAACTTAATCTAAATAGGTCATACTCATCTCTCTGTCCATATATTTCACATAAAGTATTTTTAGCATATAAATAAATATCCTTAAACTTATTAATCTTCATATAACTTTAATAAGTTAATTTTTTTTTATAATTTTAACTTAATCTAAATAGGTTATACTCTTCTCTCTGTCCATATATTTTAATAATAATTTTTCACATAAAGCATTTTTAGTCTACAATCGCAATACAAAAGAAACAAAATCACTCAAGACTAGTTACAATGACTTAGAAGACTAGTTACAATGACTTAGAAGATGAATATAAAATTTATCTCTAGTCTCTGAGTTTTCTAACAAAATATTTTGACATGCGCAGATAATAAAATGAAAGCTCTAGTGAAAATAACATAATTCTATCACTTAATATTATGTGATAAAAGAAACTGAAAAAAAAACGATTATTAAATTGAAAAATAATTATTAGATTTCATTTACTGTATGCCAATGCAAGGAATCACCTAGGCCATCTCGCAAGGACACAAATAAAATAAATTTAATCCATTAGTAGACTATAAATAGGGTATTCTATACGTAATTAATGAAATATGAAAATCAATTTAAAATTAAACTAAAACAAAAGAATTTGGGGAAATGTAAACAAACGAACACATCAATCCAAGGTTTAATCAAAAGGAAAATGAATTATTGTTTAGATAATCATCTAGCATTTATTCATGAAATTGAAATCACAATAAAAAAAAATATGACAAATTCAAGAATATATTATGACTGATTTAGGTGATTGATTGATAACTTAACCTCTAACAAATCAAATTAATAAATCTTAATTTTATTTATATTAAAATCTAAAAGGGCATTCATAATCATAGAAGCGAATCAAGAATTGGAAACACGAAAGTAAATTGGAAACTCAAATTTGGATGAAATATTTGAATTGGTGAAGAAATTATCCAGTAAAGATTCAAGAACTTCAAGAATGGAAAAAGAATTCAGAGAAAACGAGCGAGAGAATGTGAGGGTGTTGTTCGTAACTAACTTTCTCTCCCTTTCGGAAAATATATTAGAGCTAATATATGGGTTTTATTATTAATTAAGCCCCATGCAGTTACCTTTCTAAAATTATTTTAATAGCTTAGTTTGATACTGATTTGAGTGAGTGATGTTCATTTTAAGATTAGAAGGTCAAAGTGTGTCTAAAGTGTTGAGTTTGCAATTTCAATCGTCATTTTAAATCTGAATAATCTAAATGAAGAATTTTAGTCATATTTTATTTTAAATTAATTAAATTTTATTTTAAATTAATTTTAACTATACAGGTAACTTTATAATTTTATAATTTCATTTATTAAGAAAATTTATTTTATCACTGGCACATATTATATCACTCCTAAATTTCAATAAGCTTTCTATTTATTTCTCAGATTTTTTCTTAATTCAAATACACATATTTTTTACTCAATTTTTATCTTAAATCTATTCTTTTTCATTTACTCAAATTCATCTTTAAATCTAAACACATCTATAATGTAATTTGTCTTATAAAAAATATTTTATAGATTAAAAAATTTAAAATAAAAACAATTCAAATTTAATATACTTGAATAATTTAAAATTTGTTAAATTTATTATTAAATACGAGGCTAATCAATTTAGAATGAATATGTAGAGAAGATGAAAGTTGTTATCTGTTAAACACGGTTATTACTTTGAGTGTCTTAAAATTTTAATTATGAGATTAAAGATAAATGAAGTGTGATCTATTTTCATAAAATTTAATTATATACTTCAAGAAATAAGATGAAAGTTGTTATTAAAAATTAATGATGAGATTATAAAATCAAATAACTACAAGAACTTGGATCTTAGTTAATCACAGTTATTACTTCTTTGAGGGTCATAAAAAGAATTAAAAAGATTAATTATGAGATTAAAGATAAATGAAGTGTGATTTACCTCCATAAAATTTTATTATATCTTACAATAAATAAGATAAGAAATCTCTGGTATACATATCTTATATGACTTGTAAATGGAAGTTGCCTATTAATTTTTATTTAATTATTTATTTTATTGGTGAATAAGGATGGTATGAAAAATAAAAATAAAAATAAAATAGAAGTAGAAAATAAATTTTGAAATATTAATATTTACTTTAAGTTACATTTAATTTTTTAGTTTTTTTAGCACACCTTATCTTAAAAGCTAATATTTTATAAGCAAAATATGCCTTTGTTTTCATGTCTTTTGCTTCTTAATTTCAAGTGAATTAAATAAGACGGGTTTTATTTTTTCCATTAATATCATTTTAATTAATAAAAAAAAATTCGTGTATAAAAAATTCTAAGATAAATAAGTCCTTTTCATGACTGAATTCTTGACAACATAAGCAACAAATTTTGGTGTTGCCTACTACAGTAGGACCGTTACCATATATACATTATTACAAAGCTGTATTTTTTGTCGGAAGGTGATAGTTTAGCATTAGATACAGTGACTTACTCTATTTAACACTAAAAAATAATATTATTTTATTAAAATATAATATTTTATTATAAAATTCAGAGTGAAATAGTATAATATTGTTAAGATAGTGTCAAAATAAAATTATTCTTTTTTTTCATATAATGATGTTGTTTCCACTGACAAATAAAAATTGATTATTCATTGTAAGAATATTTGGGATAGTAAAATTTTATATTTTATTAAATAATTAAACTGCAGCGACGATTTAGCTGACATAAAATGTAATTTAAAAATAATAATTTAAATAAAATACGAAAAAGCGTTATTTAGACTTAAAAAACAAAAATAATTCTTTTTGGGATTTTCTTTTTGAAATAATTTGGTTTGAATATGAAGGTAAGTTACATTACTACAACTGTAAAACTGTTTTCATACTAAAATAAAACTATAACACGCAAACACTTTTAGTGCGTAATAATAGATGAAAATGTTGTAGTAACATATTAAGACTTGTAAGTTTTTTATCTAATAATACATCTCTCTTAAAGATTTATGTAATAATATCTCTCTTCTCAAACACTAAAATTTTTAAATAATGTTGTTTATTAATGTTCTAAAGTTAAGATTGTTAGAATGATAACCAATATTGAAGTTAGAAGGAGGAAATAATAAGTATGGATCTTCTTTAACATTTAATAACTTTCCCTATTTATTAATAGTGTATTTTCAGTATATAGCTGAGAAATGGTAATGTATTTATTTTATAATATTAATGTATTTATGCGTTTGTAGTGCATAACTAAAGAACATTATTGACACTATCTCTTTAAAGTAATTAAGGTGCAGTTGTGTATTTCTTATGTCCTTAAAAAGTATTAAGACTGTGCCTTACAAGTAATTAAGGAAATTACATAATTAAATAATTTTATATATTTTATTTTTCATATTTGTGGATCTTAATTTCAGTACACAATCAACCACTTACAGGTAAATAGTAAATTATATTAAACTAACTTGAAATTAGTTTAAGATTCGAGTTGATAATTAATAATACACCAATTTAGTTAATTCAAACATATAAATTTAAAAATTACCCATTTGTGTAATTTACAATCAAAATTATCAGTTTTATAAAAAGACCGTTATATGTTCCAATAAAATTAATGAAATAGTTAATATTTTTAGGCAAATATATTAATTTAAGTAAAATATCACCAATTTAGTTAATCCATATATGTAAATTTAAAAATTTACCGATTTGTATAATTTACAATTAAAATTACACCAATTTTGTAAAAAAAAGTCTTATATGTTCCCATAAAATTTTGGAAATTTTATTAACATAATCTGTTTTGTATTTATTTTAAAGAATCACTTACTTCTAATTGTTTTCTTTTCTAAAACAGTTACAACCCAAGTTTTATTGTTATTTAAGAGCTTTCAATTCTTTTGTTATGACTTTATTCTAACAGTCGTATATCATACTTATAGTTGTTGACTTGTGTGTGATGGCTTTGGAAAATTTAATATATATAAAACAGATGGTGTTAATAAATATTTCTAAAATATTTATATATTTCAAAATAAATACTAAATTATAAAAAAATAATTTAAAATCATAAAAGATGAAAAGTGGAAAAAAAATATTTAAAAAACTAAAATCAGAATTCATACATTTTCTCAAAACTGAAGACAATAATTTCAAAATTTATACTAATAACAACAAAATCATAAAAACAAAGGAAAACTTGTTAATTGTAATTAACTATATTATTACATATTACTAACGAAAATAGAAAGATAATATGACACGTGTGTTCACATTTTTATTATTATATTATCTTATAGTTATTCTGTAATAAAAAGAAGTTACGTTATAATGAAAAATATTTTAAATATTGTATAATTTGACTGGTTTTCTCGTTTCTATCCGTTATTTTTTATATGTGAAATTCTTTTGAATTTTTTTTCACCTTTTCGATAATTTCCTTGACAATGAATTCAGTGTTGTGATTTTAAAATTAATGGTAAAATAGAAAAAAAAATACATTATAAACTATTATACAAAAAAAAGAAGGTAAAATGTATGAAATTATTTTTTACATTAAATAAACTCAAATTGGTTGACCATTAGAATTCCAATGGCGGCCCCTACGCGGCTGGTCCTGGTTATCTTTTCTCTGCCTCCTCCTCTTTCTTCCTCTGTCTCTGTCCTTCTTTCAAATCTTATAAAGGCAAGAAGACACTAACAACCAAATCACAGATAAGAAGCAAACCCAAAAGCTGCTCTGCACCCCAAACACATCAAACACAACCCCAAAAACAACATGGAACTATTTAAGATTCTTTTTGTCTTTCTCATCACTCTGCTATTTCTGCTCAAGCTCGCACTCACTTTCTGGTGGACACCAAGGAAAATTGAACGACATTTCTCCAAACAAGGAATAAGAGGACCCCCTTATCGTTTCTTCATCGGAAATGTTAAAGAACTTGTGGCAATGATGCTCAAAGCCTCCTCCCAACCCATGCCTTTCTCTCACAACATTCTCCCTAGAGTCCTTTCCTTCTACCATCACTGGAAGAAAATTTATGGTACGTTATTGTTTCTCATCATCTTTCCTTCACAAACACACACACCCTGCTACTCTCCCTCCTAGCCATACACATTGTCTTCAATCTTGGCATCGTTTTGGTTGCATGAATATTTTCAGACCCTTCTTCACCCATATTGTTTCTCTTCAAAGGATGTGTTACTTTTTCTGGTTTCATTTTTCTTCTTCGAGAATTTTGAGACTTTTCAAGGCCTCGTTTCTTAAGAAAGGTTGGTTTTTCTGCAACCCTTTCTGCCTTTTTCTTTCCCACAGCTAGCTGTTTATTGCACCACCTCCTTTCTCTATCAACTTTTTTCCTTCTTTTCCCATTTTTTCAGTTTTTCTCTGTTTTTTTCTAACGCCTCTGATACATTTTTTTAGTAATCCATTAAGGTCCAAAGTCCGTTACTTGGACTTTGACAACAACATCTCCATTTTTGAGTTTTATAACTCACAGGCAATCACAATTTTTAGTCATATTTATCCATAACTTCCTGCAGTATGAGTTATAGTGACAATGACTACTGCAATCTCTTAAAACCTTAATTAAGCTTAACTTCTGTATGTTCATCATCATATATTTATTAGGAACTGATTCCTGTCCAGTGTAGATATCAGATACACAAATTAAGCAAGCCATTTTTCTTGGTCTATTTTCTTAAAAAAAAAAAAAAAA
>Ga0209700_101468_pt1 | contig 48985 bp, 28 predicted proteins | sample SiratroredBW_FD_187528 | JGI IMG/M metagenome (GOLD analysis project Ga0209700, IMG submission 187528) | Root nodule microbial communities of legume samples collected from California, USA - Siratro red BW (SPAdes) (version 2) | ecosystem: Host-associated > Plants > Roots > Nodule | place: USA...
AAAAAAAAAAAAAAAAAAAAAAAAAAAAAAAAAAAAAAAAAAAAAAAAAAAAAAAAAAAAAAAAAAAAAAAAAAAAAAAGAGGTAAAGAACAAAAGTGAAGCACCCTCCAACAGCACCAAGCAGAACAGCATCAGATTGCTTGGCGGCAGAAAGTGTCTCGTCGGGCAATGGGGCTCCCGTGGCATCCAACGCAGCTCCACCAATAAGCCTTTCTTGGAACTCGTATTTGATCCCTGCTTTGACAACACAGCAATAGTTACCCAATCCAAATTGAAAATGTTGAGGTTACGAAGAGATAAGGTACCGTACCTTCGAGAGCACCGGTGAGGAGAAGAACGTCTTTGGCGACGGAGATGACTTCGGGGCCGATACCGTCGCCGGGAAGGAGAGTGATAGTGTAGGAACGGTGCGACTTCGAAGGAGGGGGCGCGACGGAACAACTGATAGGAGTTGACCTTCGTAACGAGAATGAAGGAGAGGGTTTCACTGGTTTCAATCGGAGGAGTTGCAGAGAAGTAGCCATCTTCGTTTTCCACTCGATTAAGGACAATTTTGCCTCACTCAGCTAAAGGTTAGGGACTTTTCCTCTTCCCCCTTTGTGTATGAAAATAAGAGTTTCGCTATTTTTATTAAAAAAAGTTATTTTATTGAATATTTAAAACATTTTTCATAGGAGTTTTTAGAAAATTGACTGCATCTAGGCGGTATTTCATTGGAATTTAAGTTAGATTATTTCATAAAAATAATATTTATAGAACAAATGAAAAAATACACAAAATTTATAAAAATATTTAAATATGTATGATTTTGAATAAGTTATCTTTTAATATTATAAAATTTCAATTGAATATTATAAGATTTGGTTGTCTTTAAAAAAAAACGCTATAATCGTGATTAAATTTTATAAGATTATTTAATGGTTAATAACGCGTGGCAAATTTTTTTATAAAAATAATCTTTATAGTATGAGTGCTTCTTTATTTAATGCATAGGAACATGCCCATCTAGGTTTGATTTACATGCCCAATTCCAATCACTAGGAAGAAGCCAGAACCTATTTGTCTAACAAAATCATCACTTGCACTTGTGAACCAAATAGCCAAAACTTGTGTTTTCACTCCCATTTGCAAACCCTAACGTAACACAATTTCAGTGTCACTTGTTGTGGGTCAAGGATTAATTGAGACACGAGTGCTTGGGTTTAACACATACTTCTTTATATGTAGATATAAGATATTAAGAAAGTAATTTTTATGAGACTGTTTTATTAAATTTTTTTTTGTCACATAGCCTTCATTGTTTTAATCTATAAATAGTAAATATTAGAAATTGTCATTTTTCATTCTAACGTGAATAGGAAAGATGAGGAGTCTAATTTTCAAACTGAATTTTTTTATGTTTATTTATTTTTGGATGAATTTATTTCCATTTTAATCTTGCTTAGGAGAATGCTTGGTATGAGATTCAAAGTAAATGTTAATATTTTACTTGAAGGGTGATAAAGAAAGAAGTTGGTTTCAAATTATCGTATAATAGTACATATTTCGAAAAATTATCGAAATCATTTATTTATATTATATATATATATAAGGATGCATTGGGTATTGTGTGTTATCTTTAAATTAGATTTGAGCAAGGATCATTTTTATCAAATAAATATTGCTTTTAAAGGTAAAAAGAAAAGAAAAAAAAAAACTACAACGACTTGAATTACATGGGAAGTTGCTTTTAATGGATGGTCTAGCCTAAAAGTAAAGAAAGATACTCAATTATGATATATGACATTTTTTATTGGAAGGTGGGCCTAAATAATTTTGTTATAATGACAAATATTATAAGCTTTGAACAAAGCATAACCCAAATAAATAAATAAATAATTGTGGTGGTGGGTGAAGATACGGAGATGAAGATTGTTGGTTAATGGTTTGTGTAGGAGGGGCGAGGTTGGGCTATAGTAGCTTGAAAAACATAGGCGACGGTGTTTTGTATTTAGGTTAAAAAGGTAGAAGTTAGGACGGGAAGCATATTTACTTATATTCCTATTTCACATTATATTTTATTAATAAAATATTATATATTAATAAAATATTAATATTTTATAGTATTATTTTATTTATTTATATTTTTATTTGATACTATATTTTATTAATAAAATATTATATATAAATAAAATAATAATATTTTATAGTATCAAATGAGAGTAGATCGTGAATAATGTCTCTAATTATTATTATCCTATAATTTAGCTTTGTTTTACCTCGTATCAATATTAGCATATAGACTCTAAATAGTCATTAATAAGACAATCTTATATTAGAGATAAATGATTATTTTGACAATTTTTCTTGAAAAATTAAGAAAATAGAAAGGTGAAAGAAAATTAAAAATGAAAAAAACAACGCAATCATGATTAATAAGTCAACAAAAATTTATTAAGATAGAAAGAACTAAAATAATTTACTGAATCAAAATATGTATTTACAAATAAGAAAATATTATATATAATAGGAATGTATTCACAGGTCAACACTAAAAGAAAACAAATTGAGTTATTATATATAATATTTAATTATATTTAATTAAAATATTTTTAAAAGTTAGAAAATACTTGTTTATATTTTTATAACTTCTCAATGAAAAGATTGAAAATAATAACATGAAAACTTATGTGAATATTTCAATCAATTTATGTCTTTGTTCTAATATAAGTGAGAGTATAGAGTAAAGAATTGTTTTTAGACAAGTTTACAAATAATATGATAATTATTATTTATATGTTTAGATTTCTCCTAATAAAAAAGATTAGACATGACAAATTTGTTATTACATAAAAATATAATTGTATCAATTTAAATTTTCAAATATTTGAATAATCTTTAAAGTCAAATTACTTTACTAAGAAACAGTATTTAGAAGAGGTAAATTATTTTAAAGAAAAAATTATTTCATGAAAGAGAATATTTCTTGAAATAAATAAAAAAAGAATTGTTTGGTTTCTACGTCATACAATTTGTAATCATTATAGCCTCTGTTTAAAAGAAAATTAATAAAATGACGCCATCATTAAATTTATTTTTGGAAACAGACAAAGTTCTTATATAAGTCAAATATTGAAAAACTTCTAATGATTGATAATCAGGTTTAGAACTATATTTATTTATAATTTTGTAACTAGTAGAATTTTAGGTTTTTTTCTATATAAGTTATTTAAGTTTGAAGTTTTATTTCAAACTTTCAAATACTCTTCCTAGGATCTTTTCATACTTCATTGGTATATTACGTTATCCTTCCATCTCAGTCTTTTCCATAGAAAGGGTGTAAGAATAATTTGAGTGTGAAGAATATGTAATAGTTAATGTTATAAGATGGGGATAAGTTTGTGTGATATATGTGGATATACAACATTAAAGTGAAGAGGGACCGCTTTATCTGTTCCTACATACCATGCTACTCTGCTTCACACACTTCTTAATTCTCCACCAAACGCGTCGCTGTTTTTGTTCTGTCCAAATCTATAAAGCCCCAACCAACAACATTATCGGTAATGTCAGACACATAAAGGACCCATTTTTATGCTCTTCCTCTCCTATCTCACACCCTCCCATTTCATTTCTTCTCTCAAAATCTAACTTTTCTCTCTTCTTTCATCAAAATGGCTGTAGCCATGGCTGCTTGCAGTCTTGGACTTCACTTGACTGCTGATAACACCTTCAGAGCTTTTGAAAAAACCACTATCTTCAAGCCCTCCCATATTGCTGATGTTACCAAACTCTGTTACATTACTCACAAAACAAGGTATATATGCTAACTCTAATTTCCGGTTGCTTAAAATTCCAGCTATAGCTTCTATTGTGTTCACAGTTTCTGCTGTAATGCTTCACATCACGTATAATTCAATTACAAGTATGATCTCATAATTAAGTTAATGGTTAGGAATATGTAAGATGAGCACTGAAAGACATTGGTTGATTAGTATCTTCAATTTGTAGAAGAATTATAGAACTTGCGAAGTGAAGTGAGTGTAAAGATGCTAGGAGTGCACCTCAATGTTTTGTGTTAATTGTATGTACCATTTTGTCAGATTATCATCTTCAGGAATAACAATCATCCCACGAGCATCAACAGTTACTGGTACTGTGGAGGTATATATTTAGCAGAATCAAACAATATGGTTGTCATTCATTTATTGCATGTGAATATATAGCCACTAACTACTTCATTTTTGTGATGCTTGCTCACTCTCATCACTGAACTTTTGTGTGGAGAACAGGATGGGAATCAAGGAGAGACTGATACCATTCCAACTCCGATAGTTATAATTGATCAAGACTCTGACCCAGATGCAACGGTGGTTGAGATAACCTTCGGTGATCGCCTTGGAGCTCTTCTTGACACTGTAATTTAAGCCACTCACTCTCTTTCTACGTTTATTTTTGGATAGAGTATTAATAAAACTGAGTATAAACCGCTATTGCAGATGAATGCGTTGAAGAACTTGGGGCTGAACGTTGTTAAGGCAAACGTGTTTTTGGATTCTTCTGGCAAGCACAACAAGTTTTCCATCACAAAAGCGTAAGGATTGTGTCAGTAATAATACATCCTGCTATACAACATTCTTGAACCAATTATTTTTTTAAAAGGAATAACGGGAAAGCAAGAGGGTAGGTTTCAAATTCAATGTGCTATCATTCATCTTGCGTGTTCTTATTTCTCAACCATGCTATTGCTACGATTGGTAATAAGGGTTATCTTTGTCAATGGGAATAAAATCTTCTAGTACTTAGCTGTTGGCTCCCTATAATGTCTAAAGAAAGGTGGGATAATAATGAATGGCCAAAATTTAATGCTATCCTATCTTCTTGTCTTGTCTGTTATCGGAGACAGAATCTATCTATCTATCTAAAATTGAAAAGGAAATAGTATTATCGTGTATACCGGAACAATATTATTGAAGAATTTTAGAATTATTTAATTTGAAATTATTATCGTTGATTTTTGGCTATCATAGCTAGATTGGAAAATAACAACCCTTAATTATTATAATAGTAGAAGTTCTGGAGATAGCTATTCTTATCATGGCCAATATTTACATTGAAATAGCCTTCAGAATTGGCCTCTGTAATTAAATTAAACTGTATACCATAAATTTATTAAGCTGGTTGGGTTGGTTTTGACCTTTGATTGATTATGTTAGTGGAGCTTTGTTTGCAGTGATTCTGGTAGAAAAGTGGAAGATCCAGAGTTATTAGAGGCAATCCGTTTGACAATTTTAAATCAAATGATTCAGTATCACCCGGTATGTCTTTTAAGAAACTCTCATTCTTGTGTTATCTTGAAGCATGCATGCATGCATGGTTTGGTTAGAAAGAAGGAGGGATTAGAGTTAATTTGATTCAAAATGGTGGTGAAGGAATCAAGCGCCCAATTAGCTCTGGGAGCAGCTTTTGGACTTGTGGCTCCATCTGAGCAGGTGATGATCAAGACTTTAAGTATTCGGTTTTTACATTTCTCCAAAATTGGTTATTTGAGATCCCTCTGCTTTGTGTAAATTTTGTTAAAATATTTCAGCTTGATGTAGAGATAGCAACACACATAACAATATCTGATGACGGCCCAGATCGAAGGTGGTGCTTACTTGAAACTGACAAACTCACATTAATTAGCAGCAAGAGAAGCATAATTAACAATGAATTTGGGTTTTGTTTTTGGCAGTTTGCTGTATGTGGAGACAGCTGATCGACCTGGATTACTGGTGGATCTTGTAAAGATTATTACTGACATTAACATTGCTGTTGAATCCGGAGAATTTGACACTGAGGTAAGTAGTTAACTAAATGAATCATATAGTAATTTTTGTTCCACTCCTAAACATTCACCTTTGAATCAAACCTAGGGGCTCTTGGCTAAGGCAAAGTTTCATGTCAATTACAAGAATAAAGCCCTCATCAAGCCTCTCCAGCAGGTAAACACTTTTTTTCTTTAAATTTGTTCAAGCATCCATGGATCCTGATTAAACTAATGTCCACCTCCCATTGTAGGTTCTTGTTAACAGTTTGAGATACTTCTTGAGGCGACCTACAACTGAGGAATCTAGTTTTTGAGTGGCAATTATCACAAGTTTCAACAACTGCAACACATCCTATATTTGCCTCTTGCACCATGCATCTATATTCTTCTCCATTTATACTGCTTTAACTGATAAAATTTAATAAACCCACGTATCTTTGTAAAGTGAACATTCCCAATTTACTATTTTAACGTTGTCCTGTTTCTACCTCGTACTTAATTAGCCATCTATAAGAATAGAGGAGATTAGGGTTGACTTGGCTACCCACAATAATTGAGTTGGGTTGAATGGATAAGTCTAATAATTTGGAAAGCCAACCAATCCAAAATAGTGTTTGGGTTTCAGGGGTTGAAGATTTTGAATCTGACTCCATCTAATTTTGACCATATTAAAATATAATACACATTTAATATTTAACTATTTTTAATCTTCAATTTTATTTACTTTTAATTTTAATCATCTCATCAGTAATTCAACTTGACCTATGCCACATTCGTTCCTTGTCTCTTCCAAAATTTGTAACATCCATCAAAATTCTTATATCATGACATCCTAGATAAAAGAAAACTAATGGTCTTGCCCCTTGAATCCAAATGCTCTGTGTGTGTGAGGATTAACCTAACATTGTGTTTGCTTATGTGCATAAATTATTGGAGAGGAAGCAAGATGGTTCATATGGTTCATAAGTCAAGTTTCTTGGGTAAAGGGAAGAGAAATAAGAAAATATTGAATCTGGCTTGTCAAAATTGCTTGTTCCACTTGTGTTTCTGGTGACCTACCTATGAACCGTAAACATAGTTTGTCTACTGCTCAAACTCAAAAGCCAACTACATATGAATTATGCATTAGTATAATAGATTATGATCATGTGACTCTTTAGATGATGAAAGTTTTCCACACATTCAAAAGGCATAACTACTCCCATAATTTATGCATCCATCTAATACCCAAATACAAATCCATTTTGAACAAGACAACCTTAATTTTAATTATAATGAAAGAACATTCAATAATAATCCAACTTTCTCTTTTTTTTTTTCTTTTCTTTTTAATCAACACACATTCTCATATAAGTTTTCTACTTATTTTTCTACTCTATTTCACCTAATTCAAACTTCTTTAACTTTCAATTACAGTTCTCTTTCTTTCTTTTCTATTTTACTCCACTTTTCATCCGTCATCTACAAATAAAGGTAAATAATTTTTAAGCCTGTGAACCAAAAGGAAAAAAAGTTGTTAAACTATAGACACTATATGGGTAAATAAACCTAATAATATCTTTACAATATTGTACATAAAAAATATATAAAAAATTACAATTATCTTTATTATAAAAACTATAAAAAATATTAAAAGAACAGATAAGCAATAATACTTAAATCTCTAAATAAAATAATTATTCAAAATTGATATTCTAAAATTATATTGAACAAAAAAATTTATCATCACAAAATGGAATAAGCACAACCATAACTACACAACAAAATGACATTACAAAGACAACAATTATCAAGAGTATCTCTTAAAGGGGTGAATTAATCTATTGTTTGGTTGAAATAATTTACTATTTAAAAGGAATTATTTGAGTTTATTTACTACTGTACTGTTATTTTTAGGCTTTTGGAGCACCAGTGGAAGGCAAGTGTGATAAAAGAAACAAATGGCAACATATGTCTTACAAACTGCTTTGTCCTCTTTCTAAATTGGCATGACTTTTGATTACTTTGTATAAAGCTTCTGCTGGTCCAAAAAAGCACTAGAATCCTTCCTAATCTTTATCTTAGACATAATCTTTCTTCTTTGGGAAAGGAATATACTATAATATCATAATTTATCAATACCATTATATATCTGAAATTCATCTATTTTATATTTTCATTCAAACATCCTTATCTTTTAAAGAAAATAGTTCTCATGTGAAAATACGAACTATAATTTTCTGACTCAGCTTTGGATTAAAACTTCTCTTGTCAGGGATATCTTACTGGATTTGGATTTTCATTGGTAATAATGTTTGTCCAATGAATGAGGCAAAGATAGCTTAAGTTACATAAGAATACAAGATTGCGAGATATAATTGAAAGTGCACTTACATGTCATGTGTATCATAAAAAAGCAATGAATGAGGTGAGTGAGGGACAGCCTTACACAATTGAGCTTTTTTCAAACTTCTCTGCTACCTACCACTGAGAAATTATTATGAAATATGAAAGGAACCTGATTCTTAAGACCCAATTTGGAGTATTGAAAGAAAAGGTGGTCCAGAAAATCAACTTGTGTTAGGGTCACAGACAAGACAAGCATTGAATTTCTTAATTAGTTGATAAAATAACTAAGAGGGTATGTAAAGTTATGTATCTAATATAACTATTGCAGTGTCTGTCTGGTAATATTGACAAGTCTGGAACCTTGACACATTTATTTGGGTGTCAAATCTGCTAAAACAATCAGATGATTCGTGCAAGTGACTTGGCCAACAAATGACCACCTCATCAGTTGTTCTAGATTGAATCTCAAAAAATTAAAAAATTAATGCAAAGAAAATTATCTATTCTGCAGTGGCTAACAGTGGTGATAAATGGGAATCACAACAATCAAGTCAACATTAAAAATCATATCAACAGGTTCAGTTGATGGCATAACTAACTTCTCTAGTGCTTGCTTCCAAAGGATGATGGATGTGAAATTTTTTGAATCAATACAAAATGAGTAGAAAGTAATAAAAAAAGTTACACCATTTCAGAAATTTTGCCATCAGAATTGTTTTATTATACCATGTATAAAAAAATGAGAATAAATTTAGAAACCCACAATTGAAGACAACTAAGGATAATTTGCAGAAGAGAAAACATATTTCGCAGCTGAAAAATTCAAGGTGGACTCTACCATTATTTGTCCTCTTTTGTGTGCATTTTTTATTGATCCAAAGGAAGCATGAATATTTATACTAAGTCTGAGTAGTGACTGTCCATGTTACAAAGTTGGTTCAAAACTCACTCTCTTTTTGTTTATTTCTATCTTTTTACTCATCAAATCTAATGCATATCATATTTAGCTTTTCTCTATTCTTTCTCTGTCACCTTACCTATTCTCTTTCTTGATGCGGTCATGGAAGGGTTTCCTTTTGCTATATAAAGGTGTATATGTATATATATAATTCCCTCTGCAACTGTGTTTTCTATTTTTTGGTAATTAAGAATCCCGAATGGTGTTTTAGGGTCAAATTAGTACACCACAGTATCTGCATTACCTAACAGGTCAGTAGTCATCAATGTAACAATTCTGGATTCGTTTGCAGTATTGGTTGAACGCCTCAGAATTGTGCTGCTTTTTATACTTTCTACCTACTACCTACTTTCAGGAACCCAGACTTAAAATATTGCAGTTAGAAGCTCTAGCCGGCATTCTGACCGCATTGGTTTATGAATATAGTCATGGGGACTCAACCTCAATGTTGGATGAAGTGCAATCAATTAGGAGTGACATCCAATAGACTTTAACAGGATGTAAAAGTGTTCAAATCCTGAGACTACAACTTGTTCCTCCTAGAATTGCTCAACAAGTTATCTTCTCAATCAAAACTAAAAACTTTACTTTAAAGTATTAATGTGTGTCTTCTTACTTAAATATGATTCCACTTTCTTATTTTTATTCAACGTGAAATTAGATCTCTAAATGATTAATCAAGTCAGGAATTAACCGTCTTCTTCAATTGTCTGAGAAATTGGATTCAATGTGGTTTTGTTTAAATACTTCTTCAACTTGTGAAAAATCATATGGTAGTTGGGAACAACTGGTATAAACAAAAAAAATCAATTCTATGACTTTCAGATTAACTTTGGTAGGATCCACTACTAGCTGAATGCCTAAGAAGTGAAGCTCGCATCATCGTATAATCGCAGGTCATTTTTCCCTCCTTGTTCGATTTATAGATAATTCCCATCGCTTACGATACCTAGGATGTGGAATATAGTTTCTGAAGAGAAAAAACTCAGACTAGGAGTCTGAATCTATATATAATTTGAGAACTGGAGATCTTTGCATCCCCTTTTATTAATCTTTCTGGTATAAAAAGTGAGAAGCAGTATTCCAAATAGAGTAGGGGAATGAAAAGGAGATATTGTATTATCAATAGAATTGCACTTTTTGAAGCAAAGTTTTTGTTTGCTTTTATGGTATAGAAAATTGGCAAGAACTTAATCGAAACCTGATTTTAACTATCCTAGTTTACCTGGATGCAGAAGAATAGAAAAGCTTGAGCTGAGCCTGATTAGCAAATGCGTAATCAGCTAGACTTGCTATCCTGAGTGGAGATCGATTCGCACTAAAAGGATTGCCTAAATTGAGGAATATGTCCCAATGTCCTACGTTGTATTTACATAGAGATCCTATCCTCTAAACACGATCCATTTATAGAAAACTTGACACCGACTTAAGTACAGTTCACTCATTTTCTACTCAATTATTGAGCAACATTTTTCCTGAGATTGCGGCAACTAGTGCTGCTCTGAAATTAGGATCCTTAGTCAGGGAAGTGGCCATCTGTTCTACCAAAACCTGAGGGACTTCTGGTGCTTCGATTTTGGGAGTTACATTCTTGGAATCGCTGCTGGACTTGGATTTTGTCCAGTCAAGGGTAACTGTTGGTGTGGAAGAGGCAAGAGACCCTGAACATGGTACTGAAACTGGGGTCACACCACGGTTGGAGCCTGTTGTTGCCTCCATTTGAGATGGGTGGGGATGATTGTGCTCTCCTTCATAAGTTGCAACCAGAACAGATTGATCATCCACACTTCTTTGCACCTGAATATTGAATTACAAACACAAGTTTAGCTTGAGATCCAGTTCCTTAGTGGAGTTTTAATGCTTAGTTATTCTTAATTAGCTCATGGATTTACCTTCTTTTTGACCGGGCAACTTGGAGCAAAAGAGCACTTGAAGTAAGCTCTTGGAGAAGGGTTATCCCTGGTCACCTTTTGTCCGTATTTCCTCCACTGATATCCATCTTTCACAATCTGGAAACACGAAAAAATTATCAAACTAATGCACAACAATTAATCTTAATGGTTATGACTTAAATGAGTTTTTGGCTCAGTTGCTGTTAAGAATCTTACCAGGCTTGTATCAGATGCTTCTGTCTTCACGTAAACTCTTGAAACTGTTGTCTTGATGTCTTCCTTTGGTTTCTTGCACGATTCTTCATCGGTTGAGCTGCTCTCAGAGTTTCCGTTGATGCCCATCGGAGTACTATTATTGTAGCTGCTTTCAGACTTCCTTTTCTTCGATGAGCTGAGCTCTTTCTCAGGATTCTTCTTCATATATTCCATCACATTGCTTCGCAAAGCGTTGTAGTTCTCACACATCTCCGTCAGCATTTCGGTCAATTTCTTGTTTTCTGCACTCACCCGCTTCAGCTCCTCCACCAAGGCACCAGAAGACTGAAATGGCAGCACACAATTGATCATTATGCAGCTCTAAAAAGGGAAAAAAAGAGCTTATATCTATTTTCCACACTGAACTTAATTATTAAAAAGAGAATCGCTCAACAAAATGCTGCCAAAGGGAGCAATATCGAAGCTAGGACAATCCTAGAACTTGTGGCTGGTTTTTGGATTAAAATTTATATATCTCAAGTCTTTACCGAACCATATTTCCTTTAAATCAACTTAGATTACTGACAGAAGAACACAAATAAAAGAACAGCTTAAAGATGTAGAATTGGCAGAACTAACCTGTTCTTTTACAGAAGATTTCTTCAGCCCCAAAGAGAAAAAATTATGTTCCACTTCCTTTTTCTGAAATCAACACACACAGAAGAAAGAATTATTTCCCAAATCAAACATCATTCTGAGGGGAACAATTGACAGAAGATCTTCCATGCAATATGACACATCATCGGAATGGATTGTTTTCACTTACGGGAAGTTCTTCATGAAGCCTGCGAGGATTAATACTGAGATCCAATGAAGTGTTAATCCATGATGAATAATCCATGACTTGAAAATAAAGTCAAAGAAGAAGCAGTTTCCCGGTAATAAGTAGTACTCTTGTGTAAAGCCTGAGTTATGGAAAGCTGTTGTTGGACGCAAAAGTCAAATTGTAGCTAGATTTTTTAAAAATCAAGCAATACCCAGATGAAGAGAATATAGAGGAAGGTGAAAGGTTGAAACTTTGTGAAGTTCGTAGTAAACGAATTGGGAGAGGCTTATATAAGGGTAAGAAAGGGATAGCGCAAGTTGAAAGGAGCACAAGTTGAAGAAGGAAACTGAGAGGAAGGAGAGAGAAGAAGACACACGAATCTATCCAGCTACTTGTTTGTTTCAGAGCTGGCATTTTAATTCATTTATTATTCCTATTATTATTATTTTTTTTTTCAATTTCAACACGTCCTTATTATATGCTTCCTTATTATATACTTCAGAGCTAGCATTGGACTATACTCCTAAACAAGATAAGAAGAACGTGTCACTCCATTTATTATTTTTTTTAAAATAATAATAAGTTATTATTATTATTATTATTATTAAAATAATATGGTTGACGTGAGAAATATATGTCGGTGAAATTGTAGGTACATGAAATGGAATTCAAATTTCAAAGTCAAGCCCGCCTTGAAAATTCTGCACTAAATTATTCATTACACATATCATATGATCTAAATTCCACTTTACTACATCAAAACTTTTAGATTTAACTCTATCATTTCTTTTTCTTTTTTTTTATATTTTCCAACTCTACCACGTATATTTTGATTTTTTAATAATTATTTGAAATATTTATTAGTTGACATTATAAGTAAATTAAAATGGTGTAAAAATTGATCTTTGACAGTGTGCGTGCTAAATAATGATACATACTATAAAAAAAAAAAAAAAAAGCAGTGGAGAGAAGTTTTATATTGACCCGAAGTCGTCTTAATTTGTCCTGGTCATACTTTGTTTCTTCGTGGGGTCCTTTCTTTATTTCTTGTCACGGTTGCTATTTCAAACATTTTCCACGTTGCGTCATCTATTATTTCAATTATCGGAGTTGAATCCGAATAAACTCATTATTGTTTATGTATAAGTATTATGTTTTATATTCAAAGGTGTTTTCAGACATGGAAGACTGATTTGTAATTTACCAAATGCAAAACTAGTAAAAATAATAAGAGTTGCGTAGAAGATATCTATAAGAGTGGTTAATGATTGAATGATTTCAAAAAAAAGGTATTAAACCTTTGTTTAAGATTGATTGTTTTGAAAAAATCAACCAGAGTGGTTTTAATTCGATTTGAACTTTTAATCTGTATACTAGATTCTTTAATTTATTTAAATGTTACTTTCTTCGGTAATTAAAAACTAAATAAACATAAACATTATTTTAGATTTCAAATCCTTAACGGTGCAAGTATGAAGTGTCTAACTTTATTATTTATGTTTCAAAATACAAAATAAATTTTCAAATGAAATAGGTATGGCATATCTTTTTTACAACAATTAATTATCAATGACTATAAAGATGGAAGAAAGATACATCCATGTGATGAAAACGTAATTCTATTAAAAGAAATCAGATAAAAAAAATTCAAACAAGAAAGAATTTAACTAAACATAAAGGGATTAAGAATAGTAAAATAAGAGAATCACCGTAAAATTTAGGACAGCTTTAAGACTTTAGGAATGTATATTCTAATCATCTTTTAGATGTGTCTATTTTCTTAAAAACAAACAATCTTTATTTTGTATGTTAAAAACATACAATAGTGTTGATATGAAAAACGTTTGATAGTGAAACAGCAGGAAGAAAGCAAGTTGTTTTGGAATGGTGGAGTTTACAACTTACAATGTCGAAGAAGACAAATCAGAGTTCCACGTGGATCATTTCGCTCATACTTTCGGTGCAAATGTCTCAACCCCCGAGTTATTTTCTTCACTGATATACAAAATAAGGTTTAATTTTGTAAGAAAAATGTAGAAACGATCTACTTGAAAGAAAAAAAATAAAAGTTAAATTTAAATTTGTCTAATATTAATAGATTTTGTTATAAATGAATAGGTGTTATCTTATCTTAGGGATGAAAGGAATTATAAAAGGGAAAAGTGAATGGAAGAAAGTACAAGTAGTGAGACCCACAAATTGACCATGACCAGATTCAGCACATTAGTCAATCCACTGAATACAACCCACCACAAAGCTCATTCTTCATGTTCACATTCATGAATGCCTTTATTTTTTTCTCCCATCTCCAATTAATTACGGCACCTAATCAAGGACAATTACCCTTCATCTTGCACCAACCCGCCCATAATCCCACTTCAACATTAACATTTAACGGAATAGGTTGTACATTTAATTTATATTTTGCAGCAAAAAACAAATACTGTAGTTTATATTTAAAATTAAAAACAATTGATTGTATTTTAAATTAAGTCGATAGTATAAGTGTATTTGAGTTTTGATTATGATTACAAAAACAGAGATTTTGTGTTGAAATGGTAGAGGGAAAAAGCCAATATTGGGGTCCAAGAAGTGAATGATGGATGACCAATTCATCCATGAAACACACAAAGCACAGTGATTGGATAAGTAACGTGGGCGAATGCACACCTAAGATACTTTTTTTGATGTCTTGAGATTCAAATGTCAAAACACAACACCAGTTGTTGCAGAGTGTTGCCATGCGTGATGTAACCAACGCAAACGCCATACTGTGCTGCCTGCCTACACTTTCTTCACATTTTTCACCACTCTATTTTCTATATATATTTTTACCATTTCATTTCCAAACACTATTTTAATTATCTCATAACTATTTAAGCACACACGGCAACACAAAACACAAAGACAAATCTGTTTATTTCACTGATATGATAACACCTGCACAGCAATTGCCTTAATTATACTGTTTGCTGCTCATGCTTAATTACCACAAATCCAGTTTTATGTCCTACATGCCTTTTAATCATTCCAAGTCGCTAATCTTTTTGTATTCAACTTTCTTTCTTTCCAAATTTTACCCCTTCAAAACCATTATTTTTTCATTTCAAATTTATCAACCTCTTTAAATTTATGATAAAATTATTCAATAGATATGCCAAACAAAATAAACAAGTATTACTTTATTTTGTATTCAATCATCTTACTTATTATTAGTAGTTAATTTCTATAATTATTAGGATTAATATTATGAGTAGTTAATTTCTATAGTTATTATGATTGAATGAGATTATAAATTTTTTTGTTATTTATTAATTTATCTATTCAAGTAGGTTTTGTTCTTAATTAATTTAGTTTGTGTTTAATGTTTCACACTAAAACGATCATTGTACTTGATTTAGAAATTGAATATTGTTGGAAAATATTTTCCTTTTTCTTAAATAACCTAAATTAATCAAAGATTTCAATTGTTGGAAATAGATTTGTTGTGTTTAATATAGAGTCAAAAGCGACTTTAATTAAAGAATCGATTTACTATAATTAGATCCTTATATAATTAAAATTAAGAAATTAATTTAGTTTGACCCTGTGGAACAAACAAATTTGTAATATACTACATCTATAAACAAGAAATGTATATTAGTTTTCAAGTCTTATTCAATCTCAATACTTGATCATATTTCAGACTTATAATCATTGTATTCAATTACCTTTCAACTTTAATATTGTGAACTCTCTAATTTTAATTTCAGTCCATTCTACGGTTTGACATTTTTATGTTTATATACTCTTTTCAATTATACTATAATTTACTCGATCTACTTGTTGAGAGAATATATCGGTCTGTTTAGACTTATTCAACACAACACAAGTTGTGCTTAATTTAATTTCGTATAACTTGTACCTTACTTATAACTTGAATAGGGCAGTGCCAATTTGGCCTAACTTAATCTCTCACCCATTCAATTTGATGTGAGTTCGCTTTGACTTGACTTAACGTAGACAACGTATGAACTCAACCTCAACACGAGTTGACTCAACCTGACACGAACTTGAGTTGATTCTGACTTTGGCTTAGTACAACTCAACTTGGTGTAGATTGTGGTCCACTTAATCCAATATGGACTTGGACTTACTCAACTCAATCTTGGCTTTACCTGACTCAACTCGACTTATGCTCGACCTTAAGTCTAGCGTAGCCCAACTTGATTTAAGTCCATTGGTTGAGTCCATCCTATTTTGGGTATGTCTAATGTCAACCTAATTTGGGTCTTTCATGAATCCATCTTGACCTAGCCTAACGTAGTTTGACTTTAATATAACTTTATTCAACTTATTTTGGGTCCAACTCAATTCAAACTTGCATGAATTTGGTCTAACCCAATTCAACTCTGCATAAATTAAAACTAACTTTGTTATCTTATCCAGATCTCAGAAGACTTACTCTTTTATAACTTTAATTGATTTAGATATACCTAATTTTAATTTTTCAAAAGGTAATAAATTATTTCATTTAAATTTAACGAAATGAACTAGTCATAAAATTAAAAAAAAACGAATTTTTAGATAACTGTCCATTAAATTTGAAAATTTTAATTTTATCTCGACCATGCTTAAACAATGTATTTTCTAAGATAGATATTGTTTCCCTCCCCTAAAACATATGACAGGATGTTTGTTTGTTTTATAGGCAATGTTTCGTTTCATTTTTTAAACATGTATATTTATTTATTTATTATCAAACTCAGTTATTTAATTGCTTCTTGCTTAATATATTTATTTTTCAAAATATGAAGTATAACATATTTTATAAATACAAAAATATAATTCTATTTATGAAATGTGGGTTTTGTGAAAAATATAAATTTTAAGAAAATAATTATTCATATTTTTCAACTTTATCGTTGTAGAATAATACTTAAAAATTATAGATAGCACACACTACTTACACAGAAAATATCAAATAAATAAATTTGCAAACAATTCATCCTTACAAACTAGATTTGTCTCTACTCTACACTATAATATAAGAACAAACAAATCCCTACTACAGTATTTTTCTCAAACCCTTTTTATCTTCATTCTCATCTCTCTCTTATTACAAACAACTTCTGAGAACAACTATTAACACCATCATAATCCTATTATTTTATAGATAATAAAAAATGTCATATTATTTACGGTTAGAAAAAAAAAATCTACGAGTACAAGATATATCTTTAAAGGTGTCTCTAAAAGATTAAGTTAATATGTTGCATTTTTATTTGTTTTTCTATCATTACTTTTTGATCAGATTTGTTTTTCTATTATGATATTGCCTGTTTATTACACAATTTTCCTTCTCTTCCCATGTATACTAACAACGTTCCTTTAAAAGAGTTTATAGGACTAAATTATAAGTTTTATCTTTCTTTAAAGTTTATCCACAGTTTTAGTCTTTATATACATATCTATTTCAAGATTTAAGTATTTTTAATTTAAAAAAATCCGAGTTGTGTAAACTTCGCAAATATTTATTTTTTTAATTTTAATTGATTAAATTATTTCTTGATAACGTTGTAAATCTCTAAAACTCAATTAGAGCAAAACAAATGAAATAAAACATATGTGAAATCAAGGATTAAACTAAAATTAAAAATTTTTAAAAGACAAAATTAATTAAAAAAAAATGGAAGAAACAGAAGTACATGTAGAAGTAAATGGTTAAACCATTTTATGATATTTCAGCAGAGGGCAAGGAACGTAGTCTAATAAAGAAATAAGTAGTATTGAATGTGATTAGGTGTTAGTCAAAAAAAGAATGGGAAAGAAAAACCTGGCTAGACTCACGTGTACAATAATAATAATAATATTATTCATTTGCGTGTCTCATGTTCTATCTTCTGTGTTTACGTGAACTCAGCATCACCACTAATATCAAATCATTTTTCCAAATCACACACAAATATTATTACTCTGTCTGCGTTGTGTTTCTCCTTGTGCCCTTATACCTAATTTTAGTGTATAGTTTTTAGAAGAAAAGGGGAATGATACGTAGAAAGTTGACAAGAGAATGAGATTAGTGAGTGGGAAAACTGGTCTATGACATTCACATTCGATTCATGTAGCTGTGTATTTTATTTTATGTGCATGAATTATAATGTGGGAGAGGTTGACGAGTGGTAACGAAGGAAGAAAAGAAAGCGTGGAATTCAAATTCTGGGTCTTATTTTTGAGCACGTGTTTGGAATAGATGAAGCGATTCTAAAGAATATTATTATATATTGTTTGGTTGATTTTGGGTGCAAAGGCAAATGCAAGTTGTGGTGGGCCCAGTTTGTGAGAACTCCAAATGGGAAGAAGCTTCCTCTTGTGTTTAATTTTAACAACCACTGAAACAAAGAAAGTAAATTCAAAAAAAGGAAAAAAGCATGGAAACAAACAAACAAGGAATGTGCACGAGGATTGACTTCTCTGTGACTGACCAAACCTCCTTATTCCTCTCACTTTCTTTTGTCGGTCCAATCACCACATTACTCCAATTTTCACATACTTTAACGGATTCTTCAAATTCTACATTTTCTTCATCCTACTTTCTAAATATTTTTCTTCCGCGCAAAGTTAAGTATGACTCAATATTATTACTCTTAATTGTCTTTGAAATGGTTAAATATCTAATTGTAAGTCTAAATCTCATATTAAATAGAAATGAAAAAGTTAAATAATAAATAAAAGAAATTCACAAATTTAATATTTTAAGATTTTGAATTAAAAGTAATATCATTTCTATGTATAGATTTAATTCAATTCTTATTTTTGTGAAATCTCTCGATATTAAAATGTTTATATTATTATGTATTTTGGTTTTTCTACTATATATACTATTATAATATGTATTCTTTTCATTCTTTCCTTATATTAAAAGTTATATTTCAGTAATTAGTACGTTGTGTCTGTCAAAACGTTAGTTAGGGTTTGTTAATCTGAGTTAGTGCTTGTTTGCATCTGTTTTTATACGGGTTTTCTTCTTCTCTTTCTCTGTGTAAAATTATTCTTTTTCATGCAAGCTTGTTTTATCTCTTTACTAGTTTCCTCTTGGTTCTTCTTTTTCTTTGTGTTTTTCAATCTGAAGCCATGTCTTTCGTTTTTGTAATACGGTATGAGAACTTCCATCAAATGAAAAACATTTTTTTTTTCTCATTGTGGTTCTCAATCTCACCAAAAAATAATGGTGTTTTTCTCGGTATCTTGCTTTTATTCACAATCTTTTGTGATTTACTATATTTTCTTTTAACCTTCGATGATTCCACTCCATCTCAAATCCTCTTTATGTTAGTAATTATTTTTGCAAAGTATATCTCAAACAAAACAATAGTGAACTTGTTAAAATATTTTAAAATTCATAATATTGATTTAATTTTCAATTTTATATATTTTATATCTTTTGCTTAAATCCAATTATTTTAAGTCACCAATATTAACAATTGGATCAGTATTGAATTTAAAAAATAAAATAAAATCTTGAAAAAAATGAACCAAACTGCAGATTTTCTAAAATTTAAGAATTAAACTAAAAATACAAAAATAAAATTGTCGATTTGAAATTTAAAAGGGATGAAAATTATAGTTTATACTTTGCTTGTTTTGCATAAATACCAAATAAATAAATAAAATTTTATTTATCCAGTTAATGATATCATTATTTTCTTACAAGTTGTTTTATGCTTAATCTCCTACACGTTTAAGCATAAATAACAAATACACATTCAATATTAATATAAAGAAAAAAAAATTATATTAAGTTAGATGGTAAATTTAAAAGAATCCGTCGATAGTTGAAAACTTCGTTTTATTTGACAAAAATAAAAAATAAAGACTGCATGCTTAAGCATCTAATTATTTTATATAAACAATTGGACGTTATTACGATTAAATTTGTTGTAGAAAAGATTGAATGCTATAAAAAATAAAAAGATGTTAATTAGAATATAAATATCAGTCACACATTTAATCTCTTTTAAAGAAGAGGGTCTAGTCCAATCTATGTGATACTGAATTTTTGTTTTTTGATTTTGATTTTAATTAAAAATGGAGGGTGACATTTTTTTTTTCTTATCCATGACATGAATAAGATAAGTGAAGCTCTATATATGTACCTAATAAATAGCACTTATTTACGAATAAGAAAACCAATGACACTTAAAATCTTCATTTCATATTTCGTTAATAGATTGGAAATATTAATTTCACAAGAAAAAAACACAATAGGTGAGATAATAAATTTGTATTGATCTACTAATTTAATCCTATATCAGACTAATTAATCACTTTGGTTTATCTTAAAAAGTAAAATAACTTTTAAATAATATACATTTAAAATTTAAGTCATACCAATTAATTAATTTTAGTTTTACATATAATAATTTGATATATAAGTCACTGTGTGTCTCTAATAAAATATTTTTTAATATATATTATCTTGCGATAGTATCCAGGGTTAAGAAAGGTTGAACAAGGATATGATAACTATGAATAAGAAATAACAAATAATATGATAACATGGAAGAAGGTTCTTTTATTGAATGTGTATCTTTTTATTTACAATAGCTCACTTAATATAAAATTGTAAGAAACTAAATATGGAAATTATTCTAAATAAATATATTTGATATTATCTTATATTCTACTGATATTCTGATACTCCCTTGATTATCTCTGATATTCTACTGATTTGTTTCTTTGATACTCCCTTAATTATCTCTTTAATATTCTTACCGATATTTTCTGATATTCTCTTGATTATCTCTGATATTCTATTGATTTGATTTGTTTCCATAATAATAATATTCTAACACTCCTCCTGAGTAGTGGGATCACCAATGCTTAGCTTGCTGAGGATACAGGTAACCAATGCTTAGCTTGCTGAGGATACGGGTAAATGTTTTGCAAGTAATAACTTTGGTGAAAATGTCTACCAACTGGTTTTTTAACTTTACAAACGGAAGCTCAATACCGCTATCCTCAATCTTCTCCTTGATGGAGTGTCTGTCCACTTCAACGTGCTTAGTTTTGTCATGTTGTACAGGATTCTTTATTTTCATAGCTTCTTGTCATTCGCCCTTCTTACTGGCTTCAAAAACTGTTTTGGGAATAATAAAAGCTCTTGCAATGTATGTCACTCATTCTCTGGTTATCTTCATATGATATCTGGAATTTCGAGAAACATGTTCTGGAGAATATCGATCAGGTGGTACCCCTCTGTTTCTTCTTGGCTGAAGTGTGAAAGACTCTGATTCTGATGCTAATCTGTCATTGTTAGTGACTTCATTCATAACAGGAGACAACTCAGTAGGAAGTGTGAAAGGCTCTAGTTCTGGTGCTAACCTGTCATTATTAGTGACTTCATTCATAATAGGAGACAATTCAGTAGAGTGAATATCACTTACCTCTTATTGGACATTCTTAGAAAGATCCTCATTGATTGTGTTGGTCCCTCTTATGTTGTCAGAGACATGCTCGTTGACTCCATCTACTTGCTCTTTTGGAACAGTTTCTTGACAACTAAGGTTACTTAACCAACTTGGTGGTTGACTAGTTTTCTCCCCCTGAACATCAAGTTGACTACTAAAGAAATATTCTGATTATAAAAAATCACAATCCATAGTCACATATACACGGTGAGTGATTGGGTTGTAACATCGATACCCCTTCTGATGTGTAGCATATCCAACAAAGACACATTTCTTAGCACATGGATCAAATTTAGTTCTGTTAGCTTTAGGAATATGAACGAACGTAGAGCACCCAAAAACTCGTGGTGGTAACATTTGGACAAGAGGGATATTAGTCTGAGTAGCTAGGATCTGTAGGGGTGTTCTGTGGTTAAGAGTCTGGGAGGGTAACCTGTTCAAAAGATAAGCCGAGGTAGCAACAACTTTGGGCTAAAACCGTGTTGGAACCTGTGCATCAAAAATCATGGCCCAAGTCATCCCTAGTGGCTTACGATTTTTTCATTCTACTACACCATTCTATTGGGGTGTGTTTGGACAGGAAGTTTGATGAATTAAACCATTTTCTCTGAAAAACTCTTGCATTGATTTGTTAACAAATTCTCCACCATTATTTGATCTAAGTACTTGGATTTTCTTGCCAAACTGAGTGTGAATCATTTGATAGAATGCATAGAACTTATCAAGGACTTCAAATTGGTGTTTAAGAAAATATACCCACGTCATGCGAGAGAAATCGTTCACAAATAACAAAAAATACTGAAATTGATTATAATGGAAATTAGGAGCTGGACCCCACACATTAGAATGTACTAATGAAAAAACAGAATTGACTCTATTGTTGTTGGGAAGAAAAATAACTCTATGATTCTTTGCCTGTGTACAAGTTTTACATTTGATGAGCTCAGTTTTACTAGTAAATAAACTAGGAAATAAAATCTTAAGGTACCCAAATGAAGGATGACCCAAACGTCTATGTCATAACCAGATTTGCCTTGTAACCGTTCTGTGAGCAAGCATGACATATCCCTTGTGAACAACCTCATCAACGTAGTAAAGACCTCCACGTTCAATACCACGCCCAATGATCTCCTTCGTAAGAATGTCCTATAAAAGACAAAAGGTAGGAAACATGAGAACCACACAGTTCAACTCCTTTGTAACTTGACTTATAGAAAGTAATTTTGATGATAGTGCAAGAACATAGAGACAATTTTCTAATTTTAATTCTTTTGAAAAAACAATTGAGCCCTCTCCTTGGACCGCAACTAATTCTCCACTGGCTGTCTCAATATGAGTTTTAATAGGTGTAGAAAGATTGTTAAAATCATGAGGATCATAGGTCATGGTGTCAGTTGCCGCACAATCAAAAATCCACTGATCAGATTTTTCTGGGCTGGTATCCTCCTTTCTTCTTTTACCTCCATGAGTGACTGCGACTCTTCCATGAACGACTTGTGGTTTTGCTTCTTCCTCTCTTCTGGTTTCACCATTACAATTACTAGTGGTTTGCGAGATGCCCACGACGATTGCAGTCTTACGATTTTTTTGTTTAAAATCTTCCCACCATTCGGGATAACCCACGATTTTGAAGCAAGTCTCCTTAGTGTGTTTCTTCATTCCGCAATGAGTACAGTGGAGGTGGCTTTTGTCTTCCTTGTCTCGTTGTGATAGACGTTGTCCAGTAGTTTCTTGGCGACTCCATCTCTGTCCCTGTTTCGGTGGTCTATTTCTTGCGGTTAAGCCTATTTTGACCTCCCCTAATGATATGTTTTCTTCGCTATTCGTGGTAGGCTTTGGAATTTGGAGTCGGGCCGCCTCTCTTCGGATCGCAGCATAGACGGACTCTAGGTCTTCTCTTGCATCAAAAGATCTCTTTTGATGACTTCAAATTTTTCATCTATCCCTGTTAGGAACTGATATAGTCTCTGTTCTTGTTTAATTTTGTTAAAGGTTGCAATATCATCTGAGCATTTCATAGGATTTGGTTGCTTTCTGTCAATCGCCATCTATATAGCTTGTAATTTGTTTCAGAAATCTTCTAAGGTATCATTTCCCTATTTCTGTGTGTTTGCTTTTCGATGTAAATCATAGATTTGCATCGGGTTTGTGCCGCTTCCATAGGTAGTAGCCAATCCCTCCCACAAAGCCTTGGCGGTTGGGAACTGGGAAACATTGTTTATCAAACTAATCTCAATATTCTGAATTATCCAGGTGAAAACAGTTTGGTCTGCCTGTTCCCATTTTTCATATGTTGGTTCTATCTCTTATGGTGCTGGAGGTATACTTGTCCAATGACTCTTCTTTCCTCTGTCACCGATAGCTTTCTTCATGAGTGTTGCCCACAATGGATAATTGTCTCCATTTAATTTGAAACCAATTGACAAATTGTCAAGATTGAATTGTGTTTGCTAAATCTCTAGGCCATTACGAAGCATATTTGCAATTTGCAAAATTAGCTCATCAGTAATGGTTGAGAAATTATTCTGGTTTTGATTCATGATGTTGCCAATTTCATCATTTGAAAATGACATTTTTGGTTTTTTGGTGTTTTTCGGATGTGAGGGGTAATGAAATAATGATGTTAGTTTTTAAGTTTCCAGGATCTAACACTGCTCTAATACCATCTTGCGATGATATGAAGGGTTAAGAAAGGTTGAACAAGGATATGATAACTATGAACAAGAAAGAACAAAGAATATGATAACATGAAAGAATGTTTTTTTATTGAATGTGTATCTCTTTGTTTACAATAGCTCACTTAATATAAAATTCTAGGAAAGTAAATATGAAAATTATTCTAAATAAATACATTTGATATTATCTGATATTCTGCTGATACTCCCTTGATTATCTTTGATAGTCTACTGATTTGTTTATTTGATACTCCCTTAATTATCTCTCTAATATTCTTATCGATATTCTCTAATATTCTCTTAATTATCTTTGATATTCTATTGATTTGATTTATTTCCATAATAATAATATTATAATATATCATATTTTATAAAACAGATAAACTCAACTTAAGTTTCTTCATTTTGTACTCTCTTTTCGTTTTCATAATTACAACATCAATTAAGAAAAACCTTTAAGTTAAAAGAATTACCTTTTTTTTTTTTTCTTTTTACGTTTAGCTATATTTTTTCCAATCATACCTATTATCTACTTATTCCGCTCGAAATATCTCTTGTTCCCTCAAAAAGTTTACGTACGGAATTTATCATTAAATAAATTGTTTATATAATATGCGAGTACAAAACATTAAATCATTACCTCAACTAATCATATTTACCTATTGATTATTCTAATGCAAATAATATAAAAATTTAGTTTTCATTTCATCATAAACGTATTGTTCTTGAATTTAAATTATTACAGATTAAATTTTAGTTAGATTTTCTCCGCATAAATTTTTTTCACCGTATTTGTACTGAAAATATGCATGAATAACTTAATTGAACTATTTAAAACCTTTCATTAATTAAAATTATTTTTAAAAAAAGTCAATAATTTTGAATGAATGATAAAAATTATGTTGAAATGAATCCAATAAACGAGTATATTGCTATTTTTATATAAAAAATTATCTGACCAAAATGAAAAGTAGTGGTGAGTACATCGAAAATAGCCTAATTTGATCCAAATCTATGAGCTTAATCCTACAAACTATGGATTTGCAGATCCAGATTAGTTTTTTTTTCACTAGTTACATCTTGTAGAATGGGCTTTTTTGTAATTTGATTGTAGTCCTGCCAAGCCCATTAAAAGGTATCTACTGGCCCAAGATAACTACTGTGGGCATAGCGCTAATGATCCTTTTATAAAGAGGGGTATTTCTTTCAACATTTCTAAATCTTCTTCCGAAATTCTGCATTTCATAATTAAAAATTGTGTTTTAAACTGTACAGTACAGAAACTATACAAAATTTAAAAGTATATTTTAAATTATACAATTTGGAAATATTTTCTAGTTTAATAATTTGGAATATATATTTAGATTATGTAATTCAGATTATATAATTAAAAATGTATTTTCAAATTACAAAATTTAAAAATCGGAAATATATTTACTGATTACATAATCTGAAATATATTTATTGATTACACAGTCAATCTGAAACGTATTTTGAAAAGTATATTTTGAATTATGTAATTTAAAAGATGTTAAATTCTAGGACCTAGACAACTAAAACATGAGCATTTTAGTCCTTTTGAGCATCCCATCCATAAAGGTGCAAATAATAATTTTATAAATAGGAGTGTGATGTTGTTGGGTAATTGTCCAAAAGGTATCAAGAGAAGGAAGATTATCATTAATTTCCTCTTACTTGATAAAGAAGAAAGTTTGAATTCTGAAGAACAAAACAAAGTAACAACAAATGAGATCCATTAAAGCATTTTGTAATTAATTGCCTAGACTATAAATCTAAAGTGAACATGAATAATTTAAGAGCAAATGCATTATGCACCCCATAATATTTGAAACTGCACTCTACATGCTTTGAAATTCCAAATTCATCCTTTGAAATTTATGTGAAATTCTAGATTCAGATTGGTGTACAATTAAGAATGCATCATTTATTATTTTTTAATTATACAACTCAATCAATATTTTTTTATAAACATGGAAAAAAGTGTGTACTATTTTGATATTGGTTTTCTTGAGAGATGAAATGGATATACAACTTTACTTCTCTCTTTAAATGTAACCCTTTAAACATTGTCAAGAAAAACTTTAATATTGGCAAATTCCTCATTTCACCTTCATTGATCACTTCTATGAGTAAGTATTACAAAATATTCATATTTACTTTTCACATCCTTCCGAAAATGTAAATGGAAACTGAAGCTATCTTACTTGGTTTTGAAAAGATCAATTTATTTACACGGACCATTTCTCTACAGAAACATTTAACACCAAGGAGTGAATTATTGTAGGATAAAAAATAAATCCTCTACTAGTAATATCACACACATTTGGCTATACCCAAAGGTTTATTCTCCACTTAGTGCAAACATATAGACTTACAACTATCACTTTATTGACCTTGTAAATCACATGCATCGTGTGCATTATAAAATCTCTAGTTAAGTAGTCCAACTTCTTCCACCTATAAAGAATAAAGATAAAAAAACACATTGTCCCTTTAAAAATTGGAATATGGCGTATAGATTCTTCTATTCCATCTTTCCTTTTTAAAATTTAAAGCAATGTATGAAAATTTGGGTATAAATTATAAGTTATAGTGTCTACTATTGAATTACTGTTTTTAAAAATTATTTTATTCCTACAAAATATGCAATTTACATTGTAGTAATTGTTTACAGTACACATTTTTTTTATTTCAAACAAGATTTTAAATATTGACACATTAAGTCAAATTAATTAGGTGCATCATTACTTTAATTAATCTTAATTTAATTAAACTTGTAAATTTTGAATTCTAACAAAATTTTAATAGACTTTATATTTTTATTAATTTAAAAATTCTTAATCCTTTATCACTCATGTTTAATATAATAAAATAATACATGGAGAAACCCATGTTTTCTAAAAACCTGTGGGTTTGAAAAATCTGAGGTTGGCCATGAGTGATGATGGGTTCACTTTTCAACGGCCATTCAAAACACGCGTAGAGCTTTTGGTATGAATGAAAAAGGTGGCCGTTTATTAGGTTGGCTGTGGTCAAAACCTCACAGAAACCACAAAGCAGATCGCTAGCTAGCTGTCTTCGACTCACATCCACGTCACCACCTCATCATTCACCTCCAATCATCAATCTTATCTCTCCCCATGCCTCCTTTTCCTAATTTTTATTTATCTATTTTTGTATTTATTATTTCATTAATACCGATCTAAACATACTATCCCTACCATTTTATTATCTTATCACATACCTAATCTTTATGGTAAAATTTTGTTTACCATATTTTCAGTATTCCAAAAATAATTATTTTTGACATGGGTGTAGAGAAACAGCTTTGTATTGGACGAGGATTAGGAGAAAAAGTTAATTGCGATGATTAATTTAGAAGAAAGCAAGTAAAAAAGTGGGTCTTTTGGTCCCACATCGGTCCAGTTGTTCCCATTTATCTTAATTTAGGTTTTTACAGATATTTTGTTGTTTTGATACCATCTCTTCCAACCAGTCCTCATAAAACGGCATTCTCCTCTTCTCTCCCAACACCACAGAAACCTCAACCAAATCACAATCTTTCTGGTCGAGCGTGATACCCGCTTTCTCCGTCTTCCTCCACCGTCCTCCACCCTTAACCGTCTTTTATTTATTCTGTTTTCACACCGGCTTTCGGTTCGGGCTTGCTTGCTCCTAATCATCGGGTTGTCATAAATCTAACAGCCCCCTTTTTCTTCTCCCACCCCTGCATGCTACCATGAAGATTTTCAACCCATCCAAATCTTTTCTCCAGAACGTGGTGTGTCCATTCGACACGCTCTTCATTATACGGGTGAAACCCTTCGATCTGGGTCTTTCCCACCTCCACCAATCCCAATTCAAAGCCTACAATTGAAAACCCCCTAGAGAAGCTAGAAACCTAAACCACTAGCAGAGTTAGCGCAAACACTGGTTCAGTCAACAATCCCCGCCGCCGAGATGGATCGCGGATCCAATGGCACGGGAACGGGCACGGGTAGCAGCAGGAACATCCTGTTCAACAAGTACGAGATAGGGAAGATGCTGGGGCAGGGAAACTTCGCCAAGGTCTACCACGGGAGAAACCTCAGCACCAACGAGAGCGTGGCCGTCAAGGTCATCAAGAAAGAGAGGCTCCAGAAGGATAAGCTGGTGAAGCAGATCAAACGCGAGGTCTCCGTCATGCGCTTGGTGCGTCACCCCCACATCGTGGAGCTCAGAGAGGTTATGGCCAACAAAGCCAAGATTTTCATGGTGGTCGAGTACGTCAAGGGAGGAGAACTCTTCGCCAAGGTGGCCAAGGGAAAGATGAAGGAAGACATCGCCCGGAAATACTTCCAACAGCTCATCAGCGCCGTCGACTTCTGCCACAGCCGCGGCGTCACCCACCGTGATTTGAAGCCGGAGAATCTGCTCCTCGACGAGAACGAGGACCTCAAAGTCTCGGACTTTGGGTTGTCGGCGCTGCCGGACCAGCGCAGATCCGACGGGATGCTGGTGACGCCGTGCGGCACGCCGGCCTACGTGGCGCCGGAGGTTCTGAAGAAGAAGGGCTACGATGGGTCGAAGGCTGATATATGGTCGTGCGGGGTGATCCTCTTCGCTCTTCTTGCTGGATACTTACCCTTTCAGGGTGAGAATGTGATGAGGATTTACAGCAAGTCTTTCAAAGCTGATTATGCATTCCCGGAATGGATTTCGCCTGGGGCCAAACGCTTGATCTCTAATTTGCTGGTTGTGGACCCACTGAAGAGGTATTCCATCCCTGACATCATGAAGGATCCTTGGTTCCAAGTAGGGTTCATGCGTCCCATTGCGTTTTCCATGAAGGAGACTGCTGTGGAAGATAACATTGACTTCAGCGGCGACGATGTTGGTGGCAGTGGAAACGTTAGTGGTAACGAAGATGGTAACAGCAGCAACAACCTCAGTGGTGAGGAACTGGACGGGGCCAAGCCGGCTCGTCCGTCTTACAATGCTTTTGAGATAATATCCTCCTTGTCGCACGGGTTTGATCTGAGGAATTTGTTCGAGACAAGGAAGCGGTCGCCGTCTATGTTCATATCGAAGCACTCGGCGTCTACAGTGATGGCGAAGCTGGAAGCGGTGGCGAAGAAGCTGAACTTTAGGGTGACGGGGAAGAAAGAGTTCACGGTGAGGATGCAGGGGGCGACGGAAGGGAGAAAGGGGAAGCTGGGGATGACAGTGGAGGTGTTCGAGGTGGCGCCGGAGGTGGCGGTGGTGGAGTTCTCGAAGTCGGCCGGAGACACGCTGGAATATATAAAGCTTTGCGAGGAAGAAGTGAGGCCTTCGCTGAAAGACATTGTGTGGACTTGGCAAGGGGACTGCAACGCCTCCCCCCAGTGACTCCAAACGGAATTAGTCTCCCCATATTATTATTATTATTATTATTATTCAACAGATGAAACCCAAAATAGCTAGTTAGTGAATTATGATGATAGTTGTTTCAGTTATGAGTATGAGTCCCTTTGGATTTAGATTTATTACTAGTGCCGTGGAATGAATAAACAAGTATTTGGAGTTTGGGATGACGAGAATGATGAATGAGAAATAAAAACTCAGGTTGAACAAACTGCTTTGCTTGTTTCCTTGTTGCCGGTGGGTGTGTGTATTCCCTCTGTTTACTACACACCGCAGACAAGAGCCTGTCTGTCCACCTTTTTCTTTAGTAGACAAGATCCAATTCCGTCTTATTCAACTCAGCTAACCACCTCCTCACCCACGCAACAATTTGAAACGCAGTCTCTTAATCCATGTATCACACAAGTATCACTGCAGATACTCTGCATAAATCTCCTTGTTTATCTCCACTTGGTTATAAGTTATAATTATAAAATCAGTTTCTACAACATCCATGTGTCATTCATGCTTTTATCTTTTCTGACATACGAGAAGGAGTGTTAGCTATGTTTTAAACTATTTCTTGTATAACGATGAAATGGACATTTTTTCAACAAAAGTAAAATTTAGACTAAAACATTTTTATAGTTAACTTAGGGGTGTCTCTGGTTTTAAAAATATGATTTTTAAGTATTTTCAACTTTTAGTCTGTGAAGAATGATTAAAAGAGTTGAAGTGAAGTGCAATTGGTACAATACAAATTGTGCCTCCTCCGTGGCCGTGGTACATATTTTGCAATGTTGGTGTCCTTTTTAGATCCGTGTGAAGTAGCAAGTTGCGTTGGTGGATCCTAGTAGGATTGAAGGGCCGGGATTTTGTGCACATGCGAGTGCAGAAAAACTCAAAAAACACCTATGTGGGCGCATACTCAATGTTAAACCAGCCTCATATTTGCAGGACTTATCCACCATTTTTTCTCAAGTTGCTCTCTCTCTCTCTCTCACATCTCTCTATCTATCTATTTGACATGACCTTCTGCCATAGCCTCCAATCACCCTAATTTTCCTACCTCACCTACTTATCTATCAACCAACATAATTACAACTTCTTCCAATATATCACAGGCCCATTCCATTATTAAGCCCTTTTCTTTCTATATATACTATCTTCCTGCTCATCTATCATATGTTCTGAAACATTATATAAAATAATTTAAGATAAATAGTTCCGTTCACTACAATAATATTAAATATAAAATTGATAGTTTTAGTATAAAAAGCTTTAATTTTTGTTATTTTGAACTTTACAAATAGTTAAGGTGGACAATATTCAGTACAATAAAAAAATAATATCAAATTATGTTACTTTTTTGTATTTCTTATTTTATTCCCCTTCATACACGCAGTTTCATATTTGATGTGTAGAAAGGTTAAAACAAGGGTCGTATTCTGGGTTTGTACCGAAGGTAAACACAATTTAATGTATGACGTATCCTGATGTTATGATGCTCCACACAGATTTGGGTTATATTGAAAAAAGAAAATATATAGAAATAAAAGGACAGAGTGGGAGTGAGAAGGCAATTCCTTGCCTCAGATATGTCTGCAGGTTTGACAAGTTCTTTCGAACTGTTGCTTCCCATTTGCATGCGTCTATTTTCATGAAAGCTCCCGCACAACCGAGTTTATCTGGGAATGAAAAATAGATAATTTTTTAAAGAAAAAAATTATATCTGACATCGTTATTTATGAATTTATGAATTATCAAATAAATATATTTTTCTGTTTACAGTATCAAACTTCCTTTTTGTTATATATAATTAACTTCTAATATAAAATTTGGTAAGAGATAATCAACATATGATAGTTTATCTTATTAACGGATTTCGGAGTGGAAAAGTGATATTTCTATAACATTAAATTTATATTTTTGAAGGTTCATTGTTCACTGGTTATGAAGTTCAAGAAAGGATTAGCATTAAAAGATTATTTATTTGATACTTAAGTTAATAAACATTAAAAAGATTATAAAATATATTAATATAAAAGTAAACAAGCAAGAGAATTTGCATGATTCATATGTATGATCCATATGTATGTATATGTTATTGAATCAGGTTTAAAATATTCTAAAAAATTTAAAATATAATTGATTACTTGGGATGACAAAAGTATTTATATCCACTGATAAAATTTACTGTGGAGAGAAAGTGAACATTTTAAATGGATACTCATGAGTTCAGGGTAATAGATAAATTACTACCCACCTGTTATGAGCACAGGGTAGAGTATTATAATATCCGTAGGTATTCATCACCTCTTATAATAACAAATAATAAAAACACTATTCTTATAATAATTATTAAAATAGAAAATATTATTAAATCATAAAAAATAATTCACAAAAATAATGTATAAGAATAAGTAATTTTTATAATTTTATTTTAGATAATTTTTTTGTTGTGTAGGTGTTTTGTTTATTGTGAATACTTATTTGTGTTTAAAAGAATAGTAACCTAAGGCTATAATGATAAAAAATATTGTCCACTAAAAAAACACTTAAAAGTGAGAATCCTCTTTGTTAATGTTATGGATAAAAGAAGAATAATTTTGTAAAAACGTTAAAAGATAAAAATTTGTGTAAAAAAAGTAATTAAGAGAAAAAATTCCCTCTATTAATTATAAATTTATATATTTTATTTTTATAATCCATGAATTTTGCTTATTGTTAATGTGTTGGATATCATAAATTATCACTTTTTAGTAGAAGCTTGTCATTTTCCCTCTGAAGTATGACATTTGAGTCCTATATTTTATTCAAAAAAATGTGAGTTAAGTTCATTCATATCCACAAAAATATTCATATGTTAATTATGTGAATTACATTTAGATTGACGTATATAAATTATTCCAAAAACTCTATTATATAGTAAATATATTTTTTATTATTCTTTTTACTGAATTTTATTTTTTTTCTTTTATTTCATCCACTTTCAGTCTGGTAAATTACCTTTTAGAAATTTATTAATATTTTATCCTTTTAGTCTAGAATATCCTGACCCCTTTAGAGTAATTATCTGCTTTCATTTTAAAATATTATTTGGAACAAATTTTATACTGATTGAAAATAAGATATTAGAAATATATAATCTAAATGACTTCGAAACAAGAAATTATCATAAACAAGAAGAAAATATCGGGACAACTGAGTTTAGTGAACAATCGAAAAATTCAAAAGATCAATATAATTTTTTAACGGTGAGACGCTGTTTTTACCCGAATTTCACTATATTTATGATTATTTTTGTTCGAACTAAGGATAGTTTTTATGTAGATATTTTCAATACAATAAATTTCTTGTTTTGAATAATTACAATGATTTTTTTTTTACAATATAAAGAGCCAAAACCAAAACTTATAAATAAATTACTAAAAGTATAATTAAAACATTTTTCTACACTCTATTTTAAAGTCTGCATATATAGACCAACATCATTCTCCCTATAAGTACTTATAAAGTTGTGATTAATAATGCATAAACAACTTTTAGTCTAGAAGCTTGGAAGACGACAAATGAGTGACAGAAGAAGAAGATATTTTAGTTCCATCCATGGCCAACGTTGCCAACTTTGTATTTGCATTTAAGATGATGTAGTTCAAGCAACAAACAAAAATTTCAAAGTTCCGTGGTCAAATCCTACATTATCTTTTTTGTTTGCTTCACAAGTTGACGACGTACTACGTTTAACAGCCACGGTTTTCTTATGTTATTGTCTCCTTACTAAATAAGATAAGTTACTTTAAATATTTATGAAAAAAATTAAAGTAAATAACCTTTTTGTGTATGATAAATTTAAATTACAGCTTAATTATTAACCAGTTTTATAAGAGAATTACATATCAGTTAAAATAAAAATGTGGAGAAGATAGACTAGAATTGTGTATTGATTTTTGAAGGACTCAAAATATTGAGTAGAAGATAAATATTTGCAAAGAAAAAGATGAGTGTAGAAGTTTTGTTATTATTGTTTTGTGTATGTCTCTTCTGTTGAAGATTTTTAGTAACAGAGAATATGCCAACACACATTCATTAATGAGGGTTGGCAATTCAGATTCAGATGAAGGAAACAACAAATAATCATATTGACACGATGCACAACAAACCAGGTCTCAACAGAGATTTTTCTTTTTCTTTAATCGTTATTCATATACAGTATCTTGAATTTATTTATAATTCATTTTCGTTGAAATTATAAAAGTAATATAAAATTTCCAAAGTATATATATATATATAACTTGTGAACAAATTTAGATTATTATTTTTTTAAATCTTTTAGCTTGTGTAATCCAGTTAGAGTAGTCAGGTTTATACTACTTTGAAAAGAATGAATAATATACATGAATTAATATATAAATATTTTTAATACAGCAATCATTCAATTGTAATATATTATGTATGATGACTTTTTATTTTTTGTAATTATATTGAAATATTTTTAAAATAAAATAAAAAATTTTAAAACATTTTTTTTCTTGTTTTCTCCTACATCGATCATTTTTTGAAATGCATTATACTTCATAAACTAACTCTTATTAAAATAACATCGCAAATGTAAAATCTTTTAAGGAATAGAAGTATGATGTTATGAAGAGCGTTGTAAGCTATATGGAGAGTAAATTTTAATTGTACAAATAAATGAAAAATTATAAATATAATATAATTGGTAAGAATTTTATCTCTTTAAAATATTTTTTTTTTCCAAATTCTCGGGTAAGTTTAGAAAATAATTAAAACACTCTTATTGGACAGTTGAGAATATAACAAGCTAAGAAACAAACTGGAGCATCAAAGTGTTGAGAGTGAAAAGTATTCAATTCATTTTAAAAGTTTCATGATTTTCTTATTCTTTTTATAAAGGGAGTTTTTGATAATTAATCTCTGTATAGTGTGTTATATACATTATATGTATGTTGATGAGATGAATTATATGTATGATACACATTTATCTTTTTTATCCTTTATCAGTACGCTTTTTTTAGTGAATATCATGTCATTTATCCTTTTTATCCTTTATCAGTATGCTATTTTTAATGAATATCATGTCTTTTAGTGTTTAGTGAAAATATATAAGATAATATTGAGTTTCATAGATCGAATTATTAAAAATTAAACTTATTAAACTAATAATATATCATATATTTCATTAACGCTCTACTTATGTAAATTAAAATATCAATAGTTAGAAGTTAAATGAGGTTTTGTATTTAGCTTTTACAAAATATATGTATGAACCATCTCAAATAAAAAGATGAGGATGAATTTTAATTTTATTTTTAACAAATATTATACCAATCTTTTTGAAATATACATGCTTAATATAAATCATTAAAAAAACATTAAATGTCACAAAATACATTCTGTCAATGAAACATGATTAATTCTTAAATATTGATATACAATGATTAAAAGATTAAATATTTATTTATTTATTGTGTTATATATATTTAAATATACTTATGGATTCAACAAAATTAAAAGGATTTTTTATTTTACTAGTAAATTATTTGTGTATTAACCAATTAACGTTAAAATGGAAAGTTACATGTACTATATTAATTTAACTCTTTCTGAATAATATGTAATTCTTAGAAAACTTATTATTTTTTAACTATTGACTTTTCTTTCATAGTTAATGAGGAAAAAAAAAAAAAAACCACAAGTCTTCCTCCTTCTTTGATGCATTACTTAAAAACAAAAAAAAAAAAAACTCAGTTTTTTTATTTTAGTTATGTTTATATTTTTTAAGATTTGTTTTTCTACTAACTTTAAGTTATGTGCTTCTATTTTTATCTATAAAAAATTAATTTATTTATTATTTTTCTTGAATTAGTTGTATATACTTTTAAAGTTTTCATCGATGTTTTTCATATTCATAAGTTATTTATAACATTTTAAATCAAATATAAAAAACTCTTTTTATTTTATTTTTCCAGAGTTAGCATGATTAATTAATGAAACAAAGGCATTTCTTTATAAGACATAGAGAAAACTATAAAAGTTGTGAAGAAAAATATTGCCACTTAGTGTTTTCTTTCTTTCTTTCGAATTATTTTAGTACGAGTAATCTTTCCTTCTTAGGTTCTTCAAATTAATTGCAAACAGTGTGATTGGCCTGTTTGCCTGCTTTTATAATGAAAGAGAGCAAAATCCATGTAAAAAGGACCATTGTTTGTGCATCACAAATGGTTCTTTTTCAGTTAGGTATATAATAATAATTAAAGTATTCTTCAATAACCATTGCATCATTGTGGCATGTGAGAAGTAATATCCTTTTCATTTTCGATTATATATATAATATGTATATATTACTTGTCCATGTTTTAGTTTTTACACATATAAATTTTAGGTTTTTACTTTTTATATAAGTACTTACACAACTGAATAAAGAAAGTACTGCCGAATACAAACACTTTTAAAAATTATAAATAAGAAAAAATGAAATAAAAGTGATTTATAAACTAAAATTATCTTATATAAAAATATATGAGTATTTGGGTTTGGGTCTCGAGACCACTTACAAAGCCCACACCTTGTTAAACGGGTTTTGTATATGAGTCCAACTTCATAAACTTTTTGCTTCATACTTTTTGTATTAAATTACATGTAAGCAATACATGACGTGATTCATTAATCACACTACTACACTTGCAAAATAACTCATCAGAACATTCTTAAAATATTTTTTCTAAGATCTAGTGCAGGGCCTATCTTTGAACACTCTCCACACAACAAAAAGAAAAATAATACTGTGCTTGAAATAATAAAGTTCAATATGTTTTGATGGAGAATCCCATAGACCCATGACTCTAAAAACTAGCTAGAAACTATACGTGGAATTAGGGAATAAATATGTACTCAGTTCAATCTTAATATTGGATTGGATACCCCAAATTTCTCTGGGAGGTCAACATTCGATTCTCCCATTTTCTCTATTGACAATTGTTTGGATCGTTTTTCTCTCAACATGTTTTTTTAATATTTATATCAACCTCTTTTAACGTGAGAATATTGAAAAATAGAACAATTGCATGCTTAAGTCCTATTAATAAAAATTCCAAATCCTTCATTGTTCTTTTCTAACTGTTCATGCAGACACTTCAAATTTCCAGAGTTATGGCTGATTTGTTTACGTTATATGCATTTAAATTGTAATTATTTGCTTAATAGATAAAATATTTGAAAAGAATAAAAGATATTCTTGTATTTGTGGTGTGGCAGCTGCACTTTTTTGTTTTGGGCTGTAATGCAGAATATGATTGTTAGCTCTTAACATTTTCTCCGCTTAGGATATAATGTTTGGGGTCATAACTGCAGATTGGGTTGAAAAGAAGGAATGTTCTGGGAATGGATCAGTCTTTAGCCCACAACCGTTAACAATGCGTTAAGGGCCCACTTCCACTATCACTGATTTCAAATTTTATAAAGTAGAAATAGGGGCCCTTGTTCAATGAGTTATAGTAGAGATGTCCCTTTAACAGAATCCAAACGGGGCCTACAAGCAGAGTACAACATCACAGTCATTTCCCACATTTTCATTCATCAATAAATCTTATTCTTCAACCTGTTGGGTTTGAATTTTCAAGTAGATTAAATTTTGGGAGTAGTTTCTCAAATTTAGGGTTAGTCATGTATCAGTTACATTTTCATTAAGTGCTTTAAATAGTCTCAGTATGAATAGTTATTTTTCTAGTTTTTCTCATAGGCGCAGTTCCCGTTATTCAGTATTAATTATAAAGCTTATTAAAGCATCGTTGAATGCATTAAATGAGAGAGGAAAAGGAAAATAGTATTTATTTCTTACGTGTATTCCATAAAAACCCTTCTTCCACACAAACTTCACAATAGTTGAAAGCAAAACGTAAGAGCCATAAATGGAATATAATATACATAATCTGTTACCGCTACTACTTTGTGGGTCCCAACGAAAAACTTTTGATCTTACGTGGCAACATGTCTTCGCGTGCTTTTTTTTTTTTTTCTCCATTACAGAACATACGCACAGGTTCCTCACCATACCTTCCACGGTCCATGTTTCAGCTCCTTCTCTCTACAGACATAAACTACAAACGACAGTTTTTTTAATATTAAATATTTTATTTTTTATAATTATATTAAAGGTTTCATTTATATATATATATATATAATATATATAGTTTTTCATATATAATAGTAATGGTAATAATATACTAGTGGAAGTGGCATAAGAAAAATAACATGACACTATAAAAATGAAGGGACATCCATAGTCAAAGTTGGAGTTTGCTCAGTTCCAAACCCAACAAGACAACACGGAGTGGTGTAAGTGTGGTGCGGTGTACCGTTAATTTTTGCACCTCATTCGTATGCAATCTCTCTGTTCTTTTCTTTCGTCCAAAAATGAAAATTTTAAATCTTTCACTTTTCTTCGGTTGCACTCATGCAACTAAACACTTCACTTCTGACCTTCTTCATCTCAATTAATTGTTCTTCACAAAGATTATATTTTTTACCCGAATCTACAACTGGGGTGGTTTTTCACTACGTCTTGCCAAAACTAAAGGACCATCTGATTGTAGATTCGTTTCGATTGGATCCCATTTGTGTGACTTTGCTTTACTGACATATTTGCCTTCGTTTTTTGTTTGCAGAAACGAAAAAAAAAAAAAACAGATAACATGGCTGTCACAGGTTCTGGTTCCGGGCAGCCACAATTCATTTCGAGCACTGGCAACCGAAGCTTTTCCAATGCGCCACTCATTGAGAACTCAGATACCAATCAAATTGTTGTGCCTGATGTGAGTTTCGGCTCTCATTGAATCTCTTCTCTATTTCGGTTTTTACTATTTCAGTTTTTAGTCAGTATTGCTATGATAAAAATGATGAGACGAACATTACTTTACCTTGCCACCTATGTTTAAGATTGAAGATTAGTTATAAGGGTAACTCATTTTTGTGTCTCTTCTAAACCAAGATGCCGTACCTGGAATTGGAAAAATGTCGTGGAAAATTAAAAGAGAGAACAAGTGGCGGTAATTTTTGGTCTGTTAACTGGTGTTTGAGATGATGGAGGAGTATGGTCATGTCACGTATGAATTACAGTACTATTGGTTTTTGAGTATTCGGCTGGACTGGCGAGAATGTATGATAAAATGCGTGTTACAGTTTTCAATTAGTGACAAAAGCCTATTATTTTCTCTGGGTAGAGCAATCTATTAGCAGGTCATGACACTATGTTAATAGCTGCTTTGTATTCAGCCTGTGTAGCATTTGATTTGTGTCTGATATGAATTGACTTATGACACGGAAAACAAAATAGAGGAGATAGACTGATATGAATTGAAGAACATCCCCATCCAACCACCTGCCTTGGGACAATATCATTTTTCACTTGACAATTTATGAAATGAAAAGAATATCAGGATTATGGATTCTAACCAATGATTCTTTTTCTTTAACCTTTAATTTTGCATGTGCTTTAGTTTTTTTATGACTTTGTTGACACCGGTCTCTGGGGATGATTTTAAGCAACTAAAAATGTAAGGTTTTTTGTTGAAAAATGTTGGAGATCCTATCTCGACTAAAAATAAGGCCAATTCATGATATATAAGTGGGGACAATCCTCACCTTACAAACCAATTTTGTAAGGTTGAGTTAGACTTAAATTCACTTTTTAATATGGTATACGAGTATGTAGTAGCAAAGATTGATGGACCTATCTGGCCACCACCCACAAATATTTACTCTCCGGTTTTGTAAGATTAAGTTAGGTTTAAACTCACTTTGAAACACTTATTTTACATTAGTGTTTCTGAGGTGATAAATGTTTTGTTTCCTATGATAAAACGTACACTTTTAGCTAGTTAAAAACAACCCTTCACAGAACGGGACTTTTAGCATTTTGTTTAATTGCAGAGTCCTTTGGTTGTGGAGTGCAGTGCATTAATACATATACTTCATCTGATAAGTGTTGTTTACTTGATAATCACCATTCATGCAAGCTTCTATTTTGCAGAGGAGAAGCTGGAAAAATTTATTTGCCTACATGGGGCCTGGGTTTCTTGTATCCATTGCATACATAGACCCAGGGAACTGTAAGATCACACTATTCTTAATTTTCTTCTGTAATGAGGGGAAAACTTTTGAGACGGTAACTTATGGTATTCTTATAATAACTTGCAGTTGAGACGGATCTTCAGGCTGGGGCACAACATAAATATGAGGTGCTTTGACACATTTCTTGTGATAATCAATCCTTCCTTCATCTCTTTTACACTTTTACATTTTTTTTTTCCAGTTACTTTGGATCATATTAGTGGCATCATGTGCTGCTCTTGTAATTCAATCAATGGCAGCCAATCTTGGGGTGGTCACTGGTACGTGATTTGATAATCAATTTTATTTCTATTGAATAAATTTGGAATGGATGTGAGTTGTAAATTTTATTTTTTGTTCTGGATTCCTTCAATTTATTTTGCTGTTTTCAGGAAAACACTTAGCAGAGCATTGTAGAACTGAATATCCCCGGGTGCCCAACTTCATCCTTTGGATTATTGCTGAAATTGCTATAGTGGCCTGTGACATTCCTGAAGGTATTGAGATGAATTGTGCATTTCGAATTATTTCATTACTTTATTTATCCATGTAAATAGTATGGGAATTTTCTGCCTTTTCTTTATCTTATTCGTCTTTGTCATGATTTCTTTTTTTTTTTTATTGTACACATGCAGTAATTGGGACAGCCTTTGCACTGAACATGCTCTTCAACATACCCGTTTGGATTGGTGTTCTTCTGACAGGACTCAGCACATTGATCCTCTTAGCATTACAGCAATATGGGGTAGTTTACCATATTCTGCTTTTATCCTGGAAAAAATGTGGTTGTCATTGCATGTTATATTAGGTACTATCTATGTAAAAACAATACGAGCCTCTTTTTGTGTTGTTGTTGGACAGGTTAGGAAACTCGAATTTTTGATTGCATTTCTTGTATTTACAATTGCTGCATGTTTTATGGCTGAGCTTGGATATGCAAAGCCTGATGCTAAAGAAGTTATAAAGGGTCTTTTTGTGCCAGAACTAAAAGGAAATGGTGCAACTGGTCTTGCAATTTCACTCCTTGGAGCTATGGTTATGCCGTGGGTTCTTCATGTCTTATTCTACCATTTAATTTTTCTTTTCTTTTAAAATATAATTTCATGACATGCTTCTTTATGAATTTTCCTCAGGCACAACCTCTTTCTGCACTCAGCACTGGTACTGTCTAGGAAAATACCAAGATCAGTTCGGGGAATCAAGGTAAACTCCAATTTGTTTCCCTTTGAAGATTTATCTCTGATCCAAGTAATGTCTTAATGTTGTTTGCCTCTGGATACTACCTTGCAGACCAGTTTCTTTATCGATGTGGTTGATGTTTAAAATGTAAATTTTTCAACAATAATGTTTCTTTTTGAATTATAGTTGGAAGGTCCTGTCAAATTTTTAACCTTGTAAACGTTCAGACAAAATGGTCCGAGTTAAAACCTAGCATTATGTGTGATTATGGTAAAGCAGTATCTTGTGTTTCATTTAACAATTTTCTTCAACAGGAGGCTTGTAGATTTTACATGATAGAAAGTGCCTTCGCTCTCATGGTGGCCTTCCTCATAAATGTCAGTGTTATTTCTGTAAGTGGCGCTGTTTGCAATTCTTCGAATTTGAATGCAGAAGATCAGATGAGCTGTCAGGATTTGGATCTGAACAAAGCCTCCTTCCTACTTAGAGTATGTGAAAATTGGAGATGTCTTAGTTTTAGTTACTGATTCCTCCAAAGTTCACCCCAATTCTTAAGCTTCATATATAATGGTTATTCTTAAGGTGCTAGTAAAATGATAGCTGATATATCTGATGTGTGCCATGCTCAGAATGTCTTGGGGAAATGGAGTTCAAAACTGTTTGGAATTGCTTTGCTTGCCTCGGGTCAAAGTTCTACCATAACAGGAACATATGCTGGGCAGTATGTCATGCAGGTAGTTTGTTTTATGGATTTTTTTACATTTTTTTTACATAGAACATGATAGAACATGTTTACAGCTTAACTAGGAAGAAACCACTGTTGATTTTAGCAAATGACAATAAATCGCTCTTAGAAATAGTTATGTATATATATACATATCTTTATGTAATTTACTTGTCCATTAAAAATAAAAGTTCGAAACGTCAATCACAATTTATCAGATATAAGTATAGATGAGGCGTACTAAACGTGAGGTATTTTAATGTTCAATTACATAATGGCTATTTTGAAGCATTAGTGATCTTTGTCTGTTTGTAGATTTTGTATTCCCCATGAATTCTTTCTTCTTTCAGGGATTTCTTGATTTACGACTGGAGCCATGGATTCGGAATATGTTAACTCGTTGCTTAGCCATAGTTCCTAGTTTGATTGTTGCGGTCATTGGTGGATCTGCCGGGGCTGGGAAGCTCATAATAATTGCATCCGTAAGATATCATTTCCATCGATTTTTCTTTGATTTTGTCACTTGGGAATATGCTTGGATTGAAGTCATTATTTTGTTTAAATTGTCATACTAAAATCATGGAAATTTCTCACATATTTTTAACTCAACTGCATAATGGTCACTGGCATGCATAACTGCTCTTTTTGTTTCAACTTAGTTCAAAAAGGATTGAGTAGGGAAACAAAACTGGTAATATCAAGCTACATATGTACCATTTTGTCCTGCATGAAAAAATCGTCTGCATGACATTGTTGTATATTTCCTGTTGTTTATGCCTGCACATATTTTGCTGTCAAACGAGTTGGTGTCATAGCTTGTTCTGAAGCCCTTCTTTTTCTTCTGATCAGATGATCTTATCATTTGAACTTCCTTTTGCTTTGGTTCCACTCCTCAAGTTTACAAGCTGCAAAACTAAGATGGGGACACATGTCAACTCTACCACGGTAAAGTTTTTTTAATAACGTGAAATTTTCAGTTCTAGATTGCAAAACCAAATAGTACATTAGTTACATATCTAACAAACATCAGTAGTTACATGTTAAAAACTGTAAACATGCTAATACAATTTTTTAAACATGTTATGAAACGATCTATAATAAAAGAAACTGACAAATTCTCATCTCACATCACACATGCGAGAATGATATTGATTAAATAGAGGAACTAGCTGGCTCTTGTGGATTTTGGCTGAATTAATCATTACCTTACATATTGCAGATTTCAGTTGTTACATGGATAATCGGTGCCCTCATTATGGCTATTAACATATACTACTTGATAACTGGCTTCATCAAGCTGCTTCTTCATAGCCACATAAAAATTGTGGCTAAGGTGTTTCTTGGGATGTTAGGATTTTCGGGGATAGCAATATATTTGGCGGGTATAACGTATCTAGTACTCCGCAAAAATACAGAGGCTACACACCTTTTGGCTCTAACAGCACCAGAAAATCAACAAATGACAAATGAACAAGGCCATGGATCAATCTATTCTCTTCCAAGAGAAGACATAGTAAGCATGCAATTGCCTCAAAGAAGTACTCCTGCTGATATTGATTGATAAATGTCTCAGTGGAGTAGAATAGCATTATAGACTTTGATAAACAAACAAATAAATATCACTTTATTAGAATTGCTAAGCCTTTTGATTTTGTGGTTCGAAACTTGTGTGGAAGGAGGTGCTTCTGTCCTTTCTCCACATTTTTGTCAAGGACCAAGTAAGGGTAATTTGTTATGAAGAGTTATTAAACAAATGTGTAAGAGAGTTTTTTTTTTTTTTTCATTAATTCTGTACATATTAAATTTTGTTAATCAACTTGTTAAATAAAAAATTATTGAATATATTAAATTTAGTTATATTTCTTTCAAAATTATTAATGTTTTAATTTAACTTTACTGTATTATTGTCCAAATTAAAGATTCCAAAGTCTCATTTTTCAACCCCGTTTTATTACCTACAAATACAAAATTCTTGCATTTACTGAAGCCTGAATCAGCAAATTTCAAAGTTGAAAAGTACACTACTCTCACATGAAAACAGTCAACAGTGTTAACTATCACCCTCAATGTCAAACTCAATCATCTGTATCTCTCTTCTGGATTGGTCTATCAAGATTGGTAAAGCCACTCATGTTGATTATCATATTCTTTCATTTATTATTAGCCTAAATTTCGTACTTCTTATTCAAGGTATGTTAGGTAAAAGGAAAAGAAAACGAGAAAAAAACGGCAAATGAAAATAAAGTAAATAAATAGAAATAGGCAATTAAGTGTTTGATTTAAGAAAAAGAAAGTAAAAATTAAAATTAAAAACAAAAATGATTTGAGGAACAGAGAAGTAAAGTGAACAAGGGAAATGAGTTCCATTAATATTATGAAGTCCATAAACGGCAACAATTTCGTTGATGGCTTTTTTACAAAAGTCAAAATACAATTTTCTGTTGTAGGATTCTCTAATACCATAACATGAGGTATCCCAGATTGCAAAAGCCTGCAGCTTCTTGTCCTGAATTAAGCTTGTGTTCATGATTTGACTGTAGTTGAATCTTCCTGCTTTGCAGGAACAGGAAGGTGGCCTTTCTCCTGCAGACTCTTAACTGTTTCATATAGACACTGACTCACTGGAGTGAATTCCAATCCCAAATCTTTCAGCTTCTGATGTGAAAAGATGTAGGGTTTTGCCCTGGGATTCTTTTCATCGGAACACCTGCACATGTTCAAATATTTACGTCAAAATACAAATCACCAAAGCAGTTTATCAATAAAAAAAATACAACATTAATAAAATTATTTAGCAGGACAATATGGTAGTGGAAGAGGTGGGTCAAATGTGAGAGTGATAAGGGGTTTACACTCTGACAAGTGACAAGGACATGGGGTTTGGTAAGGACTCGTAAGCTCCACTTGTTTTTACAAATACAATAATAGAATTTTTCTGGCATGCGTAAGTGGAAGATTACATAGACAAGTCAAAAGTTGGTATACCTACTCCAGACACCTTTTCATTTACAGCCACTTATCCCAAGAAAAAATCATATCATTGCACTATGAAGTTTATTAAAAATCATATCATAATTGGACATTTTTCAATAACCAAAACTGTATTATACTCGAGTAAAATATAAGGAGACAGATTTTCCAGTATGCATAATTTTGGAAGAAAAGTATGGCATTGCAATGGGATCTTAATTTTTACCTAACTCTCCATACGAGAGCCTGAGATCATCCAGACACAAACTCAGTTCTAGGTGCAAACAAATAAGTTTAAATGTCATTTTCCAACACTCGTGTGGGACACGAAAATGCAAAATGTAAAAGCTTTTTCGGTCATTCATAATCTCAACGTCTAGTCTATGTGGAGTAAGATGAACTCAACTCATTTAAAGATAAAATTAAAGAAAAATTCCTACATATGGATATGGGGTGCTGAAAAACATATAGAATCAACAAATTCAATGCACGAGTTAAAGAAATTAAAATCATAGATAATATTGGCAATAATCATGTTCTATGCACATTGACACCATCTCATTCTGATGTCGTGGTCCATCACCACCCATTCCCCATCGATTTGTGTGTCATCATAGTTGTTAAACATTCATTGGTGTTAAATATGATGGCAGAGTGTCTTACTTGGTGGGAACTGGGTACTCAGGGAAATACTTTGCCAGAATTTCAACTAGTTCTCCACGGTGCAGGGAGCTTTCAGCACATAAGTATCGACCAGAAGCAGAAGGATTCTCATAAACAAGTATGTGGGCCAATGCCACATCCCTCACATCCACATAAGCCTGTGTTGCATTTACATAGGTCTTGGCAGAGCCAGTGAGGTACTTGAGGATGTGAATGGTGCTGGCGTTGATGGTTGGTTGTAGTAGTGGTCCAAGAACCAGTACTGGGTTCACTACAACCAAGTCCACCCCTTTCTCTTTTGCCGTGTCCCATGCTGCTTGTTCAGCCACAGCCTTCCCATAGCAATACCAATTCTGCAAGATCATTCCAAAATACCATTTGTCACTAAACACTTAGTTTTTTTCCCCTTCAAATTCCTCAAACTTAGTCATTAAGAAATTATCATGAAACGGTACTATTGGGTAGGTAAATGGAACCTTAGTGTTCTTGCAATATTCTAAATCACTCCAACAAGACTCGTCAACCACCAAATCGATGCTCCTTTTGGGGTCCATATATACGGCACCAATTGATGAGGTGAACACCACACGTCGCACTTTTGCCTCTGCAGCTGCTATGATCACATTCTTCGCTCCATTCACCGCTGGCTCCACCATTTCTTCCTGCATGATTCAAGGCTCCATCTAACTAATTCCTTTCGTCACCAAAATAACCATTTACAACAAATAGATGAACAGACAGAAAGTCACGATCATGCAGCAGTAATCCGCAACCACCAGCAGCCATTTGCACACACATACAGATGCACATAACAAAGCTTGTTGCCTTGATATCAATCAATTTTGGTCGTCCAAATCTTATATAAAGTTGATTTCTACAATACTTTTAAAACACTTCTAACATAAAAATCATAAGCCAGCAATAATAATTTTCAATCACGAAAACAGTACTAACAATAGCCATATTAACCAATTACGGAGATAAAATAAGCATGCTTATATTCTCCCTAATACATATATAATAGATCATGTCCAGTTGGGTACTTTGCTTTTGTTGGGGGTTTGAGAAAAGTTAACACGTGAATAAAGAAATACGTAAAGCAAAGAAGAAAGAGAAACTGACGGGGTTATCAGTGACGGGAGAAGCTGTGTGAAAGACACCATGGCAGCCGTGAATCACTGATCTAACGGAGTCAAGGTCAAGGAGGTCAACCTTATGCAGAGTTAGTCTTTCGGAGGCTCCTTCAAGCTCTTTCAAGTGTCCGTTCTTGGGATCATCTGAAAAGTGAAATCCGAAATTCATGCATGCTCCTCCCAAAGTCACAATTTCACATAACTTGAGATATAAATCAAAGTTAAAACTGTGTATGTATGTGTTGGTGTGTAAGTTTAACGTAGTGAAATGACATGCCTGGGTTTCTGAGGGTTCCTCTGACAGTGTAGCCTTTCTCCAAGAGAAGCTTGACCATCCAAGAAGCGATGAAGCCACCGGCGCCGGTGACACAGATGGTTTGGGAAGAAGGTGACGAGGAATCCGCAGAAGGCATTGTGGTTAGGGAATGGAAGGGAAAGTAGAAGAAAAATGGAACGGGTGAGAAAGATACGTGGAGAGTGAGTGCCTTTTATAGGCAAAATGGATGCCAACCCCACTCACCTAACACAACCCTTCAACCATACTTTTTCTCTTTCTCTTTTTCATTCATGCACATTATTATTTCTTTCACACTTTCACTTACTTTCTTATACTGCATTTTCCTAAACAGACAAAATTTACCTATTCAATTGCTTAATTAAATCAATTCTGTATTAATTGATCTTAGTTAAAATATTTAACATACTGGAATGATTTTTTTCATTTGGAAATTTTCATTTTATTGTATTTTTCTGCTACTCAACAAATAAAAATATATGGCTTTTATAATTTATAGTCATATATAATAATAATTAAGCATGACCTTTTTTCATACTCATTGGCCCACTCTAAATAAGTTTGTGACAGGCTAAATGAGTTGCCTTCATCTTAATCCACAGGCTAAATTAGTTTGGTAAAAAAATCAAATTGTTTTTATTTTTCTATTTTATTTGTACGCATAAAAATTAATAAAACTTCGTCTATTTAATATTTATGAAAGAAATATTTATCCTTTGTGATGGACTCAGATTACTTAATCTACCATTTTTTTCCTTTAGTATTACCTATATAATACTTATGTGGTGGATTCTTTATTTATTTTCATAATCCTTTCATTTAATTACAAAAAATACTTTTAATCCCTTTAAAGCGTCATAATGTACATTTATGATGCTCAAACGTTATGAAGAGAGTTATGCTTTTGAAGGTTGATAAAAGAAAAAGAATATTATGTAAGTAGGTCTATGCCAACTTTTATATTTCAGAGTTTTCTACTCCCCAATTGGGAAAGACCTACTCCTTGAGTTTGGTTGGTGAGTGAAGAGATACATATTTGTTAGCTTCCCAAAAGTTTTGGTCCCAATTATGAGTTCTTCTTTGTACACTTTTGTTGATTTTTCATTAGCAGCAAAGGTTGGTCAATCATTTAATACTTACTTTCTTTTTTGGCTATTGGAGTTTTGACTCTCTCAGGGGATCACTAACCATCCCGTAATGCCGGTCTTCATCCAACTTCCAATTTTCACGGTTTAAATAACACAAAATTGATTTTACTAAAATACCAAAACTTGTTCAAAAATAAAATATTTGCACAAATACAATAATTTAAAATGGACTATTATTCTTTCAGTGCCATTTTAAAAACAACCAAGTTTTAACGTCGTGCAAAGAACTTCTTTTACTTTGTGTGTTAATTTAATATGAATAAAAATGTGTGCTAAACGTTTTGGTCGAAAAAACTCAGCAGAAGCGCACTTATTTTTTTCCTTTTTTATAAGAAAATTTGTGTAATGAAAGGCATTACTCATTTTTATTCGTCAATGCATTTAATTCTAATATATATATATATATATATATATATATATATATATATATATATATATATATATATATATATAGTTAACAAGTATTTTTGAAGTAAAAAAGATAGTAGACTTAGTTATTGAAATATTTATATTTTTGTATTTTAAATATAACTAAATAATGAAAAAAAAATTGGTAACAAATAAATATGAAATGTCACTAAAAATCGATAAATCATATTTATTCATAATTGATTATACTTTTATCACACATCATTATTATTCAAAATGAAAATGAAGTTCAGCTTATATTTTTATCATCTCACTTATACAATAATTTAACGTAATGAAAAATTTATATATATGGAATTTTGTTTTCTTCAGCCATTTGGTGGATTTGGCACAAAAATAGAACTTTAGATGAAAAATGTTAAAGTATCTAAAATGTTTTTGGAAAATATTTATTCCCTCCATTATTATTTCCTTTTATCAAGAACATGCCTTTTTTAAATATTCTACTTTTAATTTCGCATTAACATCCTTTTTAAGGAGAAGTTTTTAAATTTAACATAGATGATGGAAGTTTTATCTCAATTTTTCAATAATATATTGATCAGATTTATTAAATTGACAGCAATTTATTTTAAAAATTTATGGAAATGGACAGTTTTTAAAAACATTATAAAGATGCTCGAATTTATTCTTAACAAATCATATTTATATAACACATAGGAACAAGAAAGTAAATTGTATTTAATCAACATAACTTTAGTGTTGCTTGACGTAACTCAAACATGACTTTAATTACAATAATTCAATTATATATATATATATATATATATATATATATATATATATATATATATATATATATATATATATATATATATAT